>Ga0209344_10000047_pt1 | contig 257336 bp, 232 predicted proteins | sample Cruoilmetagenom6_FD_187293 | JGI IMG/M metagenome (GOLD analysis project Ga0209344, IMG submission 187293) | Oil polluted marine microbial communities from Coal Oil Point, Santa Barbara, California, USA - Santa Barbara Oil Seep Sample 6 (SPAdes)... | ecosystem: Environmental > Aquatic >...
GACTACTACGTCAGCGTCACTGCCAACGGCAAGGATGTCGGCATCTCGCTGCCCCAGACCATCAATGTCGACTACCAGGATGGTCAATTGCTGATGTTTTTTGCTGTCGTGCCCAACAGGGATCTGATGCTTGATGGCAAGATTGCCGTCGGCGTGTTCGATCCGACCATGTACGCGGCAATCGATTTCATCAATGATGAAGACATGATGGTCACGGGCGGATCCAGCGGGCGGTGCGCCAACACCGTGGTGCGGCCCGACCCGGACGAGATCATTGCCCAGAATCAGGCGTCACTGACAGAAGCCTTTTTTGAAACCACCGGAAGCGGTGACCTGTCGAAACTGCTGGCCACCCGGCTGGAGCTCGAATGTCTATGACGACCAGATCTGTTCGCTGGTTCGTGGCAACAGCGATAGCACTCACCGTCGCTGCAAGTGCAGCCCATGCGCAGTCCTCTCTCGGGATAGGTTCAGCCGAGCCGGCAATCTCGCCAACCGGCTTCGGCGGGTCTTTCCTGTACTGGATCAACCAGCAGCAGCAGGCTTTCTATCGCGCACTGACCGGAGCGTTGAAAGCCATGCGCTCCGATCCCTGGCAGATGTGGGGACTGGTCAGCCTGTCATTTCTTTACGGCGTGTTTCATGCTGCAGGTCCCGGTCATGGCAAAGCAGTGATATCGTCCTACATGATCGCTAACGAAGTGGCGCTCAAACGCGGTGTGGTGTTGGCCCTGTTTTCATCAATGCTGCAGGCGCTCACGGCGGTCACAGTGGTCGGAGTTGCCTATTACCTGCTGCGCGGGCTTTCCGTTTCCATGACCCAGGCGACCCATTTCATGGAAGTGGCCAGTTACGCAATGATCGCCGCTTTCGGCCTCTGGCTGCTCAGCCGCAAACTGCTTTCACTGCGCCCCGCCCCGGCGTTGGGCAGCATGGCATTGCAAACTGCCCATGCCCATGGTGAGCACCAGCACGGATCCGGCGATCATGGTCATCACGGATATGAACACCACCATCATCATGAGCACGTCGCGGGAGAGATCTGCGCCACCTGTGGTCACGCCCATGTGCCGGATCCCAAACTGATATCCGGTCAGGATTTCAGTGTTCGCGAAGCCTGGGGGGCAGTTGTTGCCGTAGGGTTGAGGCCCTGTTCCGGTGCGCTCATCGTGCTCACATTCTCGATGCTGAACGGGCTCTGGATGGCAGGTATTGTCTCTGCCTTCGCCATGGCGCTCGGCACCGCAATCACGGTGTCCGCGCTGGCCACACTCGCGGTCTTGGCCAAGGGCGCAGCTGTCCGGCTGGCCGGAGCGTCCATGGGCAGCACAGTTGGCACCGCCATCGAGATACTGGGTGCAGCGATGGTGTTTGCACTCGGATTGCTGTTGCTCGCGGCTTCGCTGCAGGCCTGAGCCTTACTCCGGCCTATCTCCAGGCCTGCGCCGGCTCCTGCCACGCAGCCAGAAGACCGCAAAAAAGGCCAGCACAAAAAAGGTCGCCAGTGCATAGGACAACCAGGGCGATATCTCAGACAGCGACATCATCATGGCCGGCATGAAATAGAACACAAGCCCGGTCATCCCGAGAATAACCGCCGCGGCGATCGCGGAAGAGCGGTTTGATGAGGTCGGTTCACTCATTGCGTGGTCCTTTGCACTAGGCGTTTACGCACCAGATAAGCCTTTTCTCGATCACTGCAACACCTCAGACATTGCACTGGCATAAGGCAACCGAGGCACTGCTCCCAAAACCGGATTCAAACAGCTGGAACAGCCGCTGACATGTGGATCACACTCCGGCCCGGCTGAACCTCTTCACGATCCACTTCGAACCCCATTCTCTTGTACCAGGACAGAGCAGGATTGAGGCCATTGGTGATCAATCCAACCCGCTTCTTCCCCAGTTCTCGCGCGCGCTCGAACGTGGCCCCAAGCAGCACGCGCCCCCGGCCTGACCCTGCAGCGTCGGGCGCCGTGGCGATCGATTCCAGAAACAGCTCCTGCTCGAGAACCCGCAGGATCAGCACCCCGGTGAGCGCACCACCGCTTTCATCAAACCAGACCTCACATTGTTCGAGGATTTCGCCATAATCCCACTCCAGCGGGATTGCGCGTGCGCCGACTGTGGCTTCCGTCCGTGCATAGGCCGCCCGCTGGAAATCCTCCAATCGCACCCGTTCGTCGCTCGAGGCGCGCCGCAGTCCCATCATGCTTTCGCATCCCTGATTTCTTCCAGACGTCTTTTCTGACGACCGTCCACCTCAAAGTTTGACGGGTCGAGCCAGGCCTCGAAAGCCTGCTTCAACGCAGGCCAATCGCCGTCAATCATCGAAAACCATGCCGTGTCACGATTGCCACCCTTGGAAACAATATGCTGCCGGAAAACGCCTTCGAATTGAAAGCCGAGGCGCGTAGCGGTGATCTTGGACGGGCCGTTCTCGTTATGGCATTTCCATTCGTAGCGGCGATAATCAAGCGTATCAAACACATGCCGCGCAATCAGGTAATGCGTCTCGGTCGACATCGGCGAACGCTTCATCGCAGCGCCATGAGCCACCGCGCCGACCTCGACAACGCCATTCGCCGGATCCGGACGCATCAGCGTCGCCATACCGACGATGTCGCCGCTGACGCGGCTGCGGAAGACGCAGGTCACACTGCCCTGTGCTTCCTGGGCCTGATCCAGCCAGTCGCAAAACTCTGATGACGTCTCATAGGGACCATTCGGGAAATAGCGGATCAGGTCACTGACACCTGCCCCACCCAGCGCATTCCACAGCGATGTTTCATGGACATCGCGCTGATACGGCTCGATCATCACATACCGGCCCGTTACAGAAAAGCCCTGCGGCGCAGGCCGCCCCGTCCATGTGCTTAAATCACGCATTTTCTCACCAGAATTGAATTTCGCGCCGGGATAGGACATGAGTTGACCACACAAGACAACCACCGCCGCGAGGAAATTTTGATGATCCATCCAGTTGCCGCTTTCGACCGCATCGGCGAAGAAAATGCCTTCGCCGTGCTTGCGCGCGCCACCGAGCTCGCCAATCAGGGCCGCGACATCATCAACCTCGGCATCGGGCAGCCGGATTTCAAAACCCCGGAACACATTGTCGAGGCCGCGGTCAAAGCCCTCCGCGAGGGACACCATGGCTACACCCCGGCCAACGGCCTGTTGCAGACCCGTGAAGCAGTGTGCCGAAGAACCCTTGCCATGACCGGCATGGAGATACTTCCCGACAGCGTCATGATAATGCCGGGCGGCAAGCCCACCATGTATGCCGCGATCCGGATGCTCGGCGAACCCGGTGTCGATATCCTTTATCCCGATCCCGGATTTCCGATCTACCGCTCGATGATCGAGCATGTCGGCGCCAACCCGATCCCGGTGCCGATGCGCGAGCAAAACGGCTTTGCATTTTCAGCCGAAGAAACGCTGTCACTGATCACCCCGCAAACCCGGCTGCTGATCCTCAACTCACCGGCAAACCCGACCGGCGGCGTCACGCCGAAAGCCGAGATCGACAAGCTTGTTGCCGGGCTGGCAGATTATCCGCAGGTCGTCATCATGTCCGACGAGATCTACGATGTGATGACGTATGACGGCGAGCAGCATACCTCGCTGCTGACCTATCCCGAGATCCGCGATCGACTCATCGTTCTCAACGGCTGGTCCAAGACCTGGGCCATGACCGGCTGGCGCATGGGGTGGTCGATCTGGCCCGACAGCCTGATCGGCTATGTCCGCAAGCTTGCAGTCAATTGCTGGTCCTGCGTCAACGCCCCGTCGCAATTCGCCGGCATCGCCGCAATTGATGGTCCGCAGGATGCGGTGGACGAAATGCTCACCGCCTTCGACCGTCGTCGCCGGTTGGTCACCGATCTGCTCAATGAACTGCCCGGCGTGTCCTGTATTCTGCCCAAAGGCGCATTTTATGCCTTCCCAAACATCTCCGAGACCGGCTGGAAAGCCAAGAAGCTGGCCAGTGCACTGCTTGAAGAGGCAGGTGTGGCGCTGATCGGCGGTCCGGATTTCGGTGTGCTTGGCGAAGGCTACATTCGCGTGTCCTGCGCCAACTCCGACGAGAACATCGAGAACGCCATCGCACGGGTAGGGGATTTTCTGGCGGAAAGCTGAACAGAAAAAGGGCGGCTTGCGCCGCCCTCATCCGTCATGCCGTTCTTGGGAGGAGTGAAGTGGCATGTCTTATGATCAGGGTGCGCCTCAAAAGTTAACCAGATCTAAATGCGAACTGGCGTGATTTGACCCGTTGCCGCACAAAGCAGCATAAAAAATGCTAATTCATTCCCTTAAACGAAGACTTGGATGTTCAGAGCTTCTTGGCCATGAGCGCGACACCGGCAATCCCGAATGCCACCGCGAACGCCCCCTCAAACCATCGCTTGAGGCGCAGATAAACCGCAACAATCCGTCCATTGGAAAACAGCAGCGCATAGCCGGTGAAGATGCATATGCTTTGCAGACCAACCGCAACGACAACGGAGGCAATCTGCAACGGAGACGCTGAAACCGGAACACCGACCGAGAACAATGCCCCGAAAAACAGGATCGCCTTGGGGTTGGCAAGATGCATTGCCAGCCCCTTGCCATAGGCCGCCCGGCAGCTTCCCGCCGACACCGATCGCAATTGCGCTGACCCCGGTGTCATGGCGTTGCGAGCGCTCTTATAGGCCAGGAAAAGCAAGTATCCGGCACCGAAATATCTGAGCAATTCAAACGTCCAGGCATTGGCTTGCATGACCGCGCCAAGCCCGAGAGCCGCGGCAATTGACCAGCTCCACGAACCACAAACGATCCCAGAGACCAGAGCCAGGGCCCGTGCCCTACCCTGTGCCATCGCCGTCCCCGCGATTGCCAGTGTCGAAGGCCCGGGGCTTGCCGTGGCCATGAAGGCCGCCGTCAGGATCAGGGGAAAATTGATATCGTTCATCATGCAGACAGCATGGCACCGCCTCCCGGGCGGTACAACCGCGAGTCCGATGACAATTGCTGAAGCCATTCATCAGATGCCGTGATCATGATTTTGGAGGATGTGGCACGCGGACCCGATTGGTTCAGCGCACAAAAAAATCGAGGCGCTTGCGCGCCCCGATCAGTTTGAATTTGGGTCGTTTTCATATCAGGCGCCCAAATGCCTATCTGGTCACGATCTCCGGCCCCATCAGACTGTAGGGCAACCAGGTCGACAGCCCCGGCACATAGGTCACGAGGATGAGGAACAGGAACAGTACCGCTACGAATGGAAGCGCTGCACGTACCACCTGCACCAGGCTCATCCCGGTGATCCCGGAGGTCACAAACAGGTTGAGGCCGATCGGCGGCGTGATCATGCCGATCTCCATATTGACCACCATGATGATGCCCAGATGTACCGGATCGACGCCAAGCTCCATGGCGATCGGAAACACCACCGGTGCCACGATCAGCAGCAAGCCGGATGGTTCCATGAACTGCCCGCCGATCAGGAGCAGGATGTTGACCGCGATCAGGAAGGTGAACCACGTAAAGCCATAGCCGAGCATCAGCTCAGTGATCGCATCGGGTATCCGTTCCGACGTCAGCACATGCGCAAACAGCAGCGCGTTGACGATGATGAACATTAGCATGATGGTGGTCTTGGAAGCGTCCACCATCACCTTGCGGGTGTCTTCGTTGAAGAAAGCCCGTCCAAAATTGCGGCCCATCAGCGACAGGTTGCGGCCCCAGACCGGAAATCCGGCGACAAGCGCGCCCGGCACACCGGCAAGCCCCTTGTCACCGCGCCAGGCCGTATAGGCCACCAGAATGACGGCCGCGATGGCAAGTCCGAGATTCGACCGGCCGGCAAATGTGACTGTCTCGGAATCATTGGTGGCAAAAAACGACAGGATCATCCAGACGAAATAAAATGCCACCGCATAGACCACACCGGAAAATCCGGCGCGCGCACTGCGGGAATCCGTATCACTGACCCAGGCAATCCCGGCCATCGGCCCCATGTCGCGATAGATGAAAATGGCGATGAAGAACGAATAGACTGCAGCCACCGCGGCAGCTTCCGTTGGCGTGAACACGCCGCCGTAAATCCCGCCGATGATGATGATGATCAGGAACAGACCCCAACCGGCGTCCTTGCCACCGGCAACGATCTCGCCAAATCCGCGCCATGGTTCTGCCGGCAGTCCCTTGATCCGCGCCACGATGTAGATCGCGACCATCAGCATCGCCCCCGCGACGATGCCCGGGATCACGCCGGCCAGGAACATCCGCCCGACCGACACATCGGTCGCCGCCGCATACACCACCATGACGATGGAAGGCGGAATAAGAATGCCGAGTGTTCCGGCATTGGCGATGATGCCGGCCGCAAATTCCTTCGAGTAGCCGACCTGGCGCATGCCGGCGATGGCAATCGTGCCGATGGCAACCACGGTTGCCGGCGAAGAGCCGGACAGCGCTGCAAACAACATGCAGGCCAGCACACTGGCCATGGCCAGGCCGCCGCGGAAGTGCCCGACCGTCGCAATCGCAAACCGGATGATGCGCTTGGCCACGCCGCCGGTCGACATGAAGGCCGAGGCCAGCACGAAGAACGGAATCGCAAGCAGGGTGTAGTTTTGCGAGGCGGTGAACAGCTGGATCGCGACCGACGACATCGAGTCGTTCGAGAAGAAAGCGATCAGGATGATTGATGACAGGCCCAGCGACACCGCAACCGGCACGCCGACAAACAACAGCCCGAGAACGAGCACGAAGAGGATTGCGGTTTCCATGGCGGATCAGTCCTTCAACACGTTGCGGTTTTCGGCAACGAGGTCTTCCGCCTCATGTCCGGCAATGATCAATTCGCGGTCACCGCGCCAGATCGCGATTACGGCTTGCAGCGCGCGGAAGCCGAACAGGCCCAATCCAATGGGAAGAATGAGATAGGCGATCCAGCGCTGCACGCGCTCCTTGAGGCCGAATGTGTCCTGCATCCATTCCGGATAGCGCAAATCATCAAGGCCGATACCGATCTGATAGAATTTCGCCCAGTAGACCATCGCGCCGCCACTTGTATCCGCGCCCAGTATTCCGAGCCATGCAGACTCGATCAAAATCGCAGCATAGAGGAAGGCGCAGACGGCGCCGAAAATCGCAAAGAACCTGAACACCGGTTTGGGAAACAGCCGAAGCAGCGCATCAACGCCCAGATGCATGCCTTGCTTGAGGCCATAGCTCATGCCGAACAGGATCATCCAGGCAAACAGGATCCGGGTCAGCTCAAGTGCGCCGGTCCAGCCACTGTTGAAACCGTAGCGCGCAATCACCTGGGTAAACGACACAAAGGTGATCAGCGCCAGCAACACGGCGAGCACATTTTCCTCGAACCGTGTCACGGCTTCCGGATTGCGGCGTTCCGCGATCCAGAACAGCGCAATCACCGCCCCCATGATGAGATAAGGCAAGTAGATATTCATCGCGGCCCCCGCAGCCGGATCCCGCCGGCATCAACGTGTGCAGATCCGGGAGAACACCCCCGGATCCGCTTTGCAACAAGTTTCAGCTTAGTTCGAGGCTACAGCAGCATCGATCAGATCTGTACCGATATCGCCTTCAAACTTGGTCCAGACAGGCTTCATGGTATCAACCCAGGCCTTGCGCTGCTCGGCATCGAGTTCGCGGATTGTGCCGCCGGCATCGAGGATGTTCTGGCGGTTTTCGGCTTCCTTAGCGGCAACGGAGGCGTTGGCTTCGATCGTCACTTCGTTGGCGATCTTGACGAACTCCTCGCGGAAATCATCATCAAGGCTGTTGAGCCATTCGGTCGACGTCACAAGCAGATAGGCCAGCAGCTGGTGGTTGGTTTCGGTCACGCCATCCTGCACTTCGAAGAACTTCTGCGTGTAGATGTTCGACCAGGAGTTCTCCTGTCCATCGACAACGCCGGTCTGCAACGCACCATAGACTTCCTTGAACGAAAGCTTCTGCGCCGATCCGCCCATGGCTTCGATCATCGCCACAGCAACGTCAGAAGTCTGAACGCGGAACTTCAGGCCATCGGCATCAGAAGGTGTCAGCAACGGCTTGTTGGCCGAAAACTGCTTCAGGCCCGAGGACCAGTAGCCGAGACCGGTGTAGCCGACATCTTCCATGACGGTCAGCAGGCCCTTGCCGGACTCTGACTGGGTGAAGGTGTCAACGGCCTTGAGGCTCGAGAACAGGAACGGCAGGTCGAACAGACGGTACTTGAGCGTGTAGGCTTCAAACTTGGAAAGCGACGGCGCTGCAAGCTGGACGTCGCCCAGCAACAGGGCTTCAAGAACCTTGTCGTCATCGAACAGCGTCGAGTTGGCAAACACTTCCATGCAGGCCTTGCCGTTCATTTCCGAGTTGACGCGTTCAGCCAACAGGGTCGCGGCGTCGCCCTTGGGGTGACCGGTTGCAGCCACCACGTGGCTGAACTTGATGACCATCTCGCCATCATCGCAATTGGCCGAAGCGGCATTTGCGGTGAAAACCAGGGCGGCGGCTGAAACGGCACCGAGAAGAAGCTTTTTCATGAGATATCCTCCACTGGGGCAATATGCCCGGAACTTGTCAAGCGAAGCGCAGATTGGAGGAATTAGGAAAGACCGGATCACACCTGCCCCCCAGCGACGTCCTCCCGTCCATCGCGTTCAACCCAACGAGAGCAATCCCTGTGCCAGTTGACCAGAATTGCCCGGAACTGCCAGAATAGCTGAAAAATCGACTGAATGACACCAATGCCGGCTTGGGCCATTGGATTCCGCAGGCTCGACGTGCGCTACGCGACCCACACAGATCCGTTGATGGGTCGTTTACGACCCATCCCCATCCATGTCGGAAGACACGCCCAAGCGGCGCATTTTTTCATACAAGCCCTTGCGCGAGATGCCGAGGGTCTCATAGGTCGGTTTCAAGGCCCCTCCATTGCGCTTGATCTCGGCGCTGATCACCGCCCGTTCAAACGTGTCCATCCGTTCGGACAGATTGCCTTGCCCGGTTTCGAGACCGGCATCCTGGTCGGAGCCGAACCCCGACCACATCCCCAGCACAAACCGGTCGGCAACGTTGCGCAATTCGCGCACATTGCCTGGCCAGTCATGTGCCAGCAGCCCCGCCTCGATCTGCGGCGTGACATCCGGAATCTCCCGGCGATAGCGGGCACGGGCCTCGCGGGCCAGGTGAAAGAACAGCAGCGGAATGTCATCACGCCGTTCCCGCAACACCGGGATTTCGAGCGTGATCACGTTGAGCCGGTAATAGAGATCTGTCCGGAAGGAAGGATTGTTGATCAGGTCCGTCTTGGTCGCCGCGACGAAGCGCACATCAAGCGCCACCTGCCGGTTCGATCCCAGCCGCTCGATGGATCGCCCCTCGATCGCCCGCAGCAGCTTGGCTTGCATGTCGATCGGCATCGATTCAATTTCATCAAGGAAAACCGTGCCGCCATTGGCATGCTCGAGCTTGCCGATCCTGAGTTTCTGCGCTCCGGTAAAAGCGCCGGCCTCATGACCGAACAACTCGGATTCGAAAATATCGGCCGGCAGCGCCGCACAATTGATGGCGACGAAATTTCCCTTTGAGCGCGACCCGAAATCATGAAGCGCCCGGGCAACGACTTCCTTGCCGGTTCCCGTTTCGCCGGTGATGAGAACATCCGCATCGGTATCGGCCACGGCCGAGATCTGCGCCCTGAGCCGCTGGATTGCCGGGTTGCGGCCAACCAATCTGGACGACAGGTCATCACCACCTTCAAGCGCATTGCGCAGCGAGCGGTTTTCCAGCACCAGCCGGCGCTTCTCCAGCGCCCGCTCGACGACGGAGAACAGGCGGTTTGCGGCGAATGGCTTTTCGATGAAATCATAAGCCCCGGCGCGCATCGCCTCCACCGCCATCTGCACGTCGCCATGCCCGGTGATCAGGACCACCGGCAAAGTCGGGTCGATGCCCAGGATCCGGCGCATCAGCGTCAATCCATCCATGCCCGGCATCCGAATGTCGGACACGATGACACCATAAAGGCTGCGCAACGGCAGATCGGAGACGTCTTCCGCGCTGCTGTGGCAGATCACGCTCAGCCCCTCGAGCTCAAGCGATTGCTTGAGCGCGTGGCGAAGATCTGAATCATCATCGACCAGATGAACCACCCGGTCCTGCGGTCTCAGCGCTGAATTGTCGTCCAAAAGCGGACACCTCCCCTTGGCATGAATGAAACGCCTGAAATCATGAAGGCGCGGTCTTGTCCAGCTTCATACCGCAGCACCCTCTGATCTGAGAGCGGGCTCGCCTTCGACACTCACAGGCTCGGGATCTGCGGCTTGCAGATTGATGGTGAAGCAGGCTCCACCCTCCGGTCGGTTTGTGACCATGATCGTCCCGCCAAAATCCCGGATGATGTTGTCGACGATGGAGAGACCTATGCCGATGCCGTCGCCGACCCCCTTGGTGGTGAAGAATGGCTCGAACACCTTTGGCAATTGCTCGGACTCGATCCCGGGACCATTGTCCTTAACGGTAATGACAACCCGGTCGGCTTCCCGTCGCGCGTCGATTTCAATCCACGCGTTCACCTGTCCCGACAAGGCATCGATCGCGTTGTTGACCAGATTGACAACCACCTGCCCGAGCCTGATCCGTCCACCGACCACATGAAGTCCGGACACAGCCTCGCCCACATCAATAGAGGCAATGCCTGCGGCACGGGCACGTGGCCGAGCCAGCAACAGCGCCTCATCGACAATCGTGCCCAGCGGAACAGGTCCGATGGTTGCGCCGGGCTTGCGGGAGAACGACAGCAAGGTCCGCGACAGTTCCGCCATTCGGTCGACCAGACCATTGATCCGCGTGAGGTTTCCCGACACCTCTGACGTGGCACCGCGATCAAGGAAACGGAGCGCGTTGTCAGCATAGGTCCGGATTGCCGCCAGCGGCTGATTGTACTCATGGCTGAGTGCTGTCGACATCTGCCCTAATGCCGCCAGTTTGGCGGTTTGCACAAGTTCTTTCTGCGTTTTACGCAAAAGCTCTTCAGCTTCCCGCCGCACATCGACTTCCTGGCTCAGCGACTGGTTGGTGATCGAAAGCGCCCGTGTCCTGTCTCTGACAACACGCTCCAGTCGCAGTGCCGTCGCCCGGTCGGATCTGGCCCTTATGAGCGCATCTTCATTGCGGCGGAGCAAGACGAGTGCAATCACGCCAAGCAACAAAGCAACCAGCGAGGCGATCGCCGCAGCATTGAGCCGCGCCGCCGCAACAGGGGCAGGATCAGCCAGAACGTGAAGATTCCAATCGAGCACCGGCAAACGGCGTACCAGATCCAGACGCTCTTCATAGCGGTTATCGATCAGATAGCGGCCGGGACTGCCTGGCTGACGCAAATCGGAAATCCGGTTGAGCCGCCATTCAGCATCATTGGCCAGGAAAATGGTGTCAGACGTGTCGGTGACGAAAATCCGGCGCGCCGACAAGGCCCAGGCGGCTTCGACCCGGTAAAAATCGACATAGACTACAACGACACCAACGAACTTGCCTTCACGCCGGACGCCTGAAGAGAAGGCATAAGTTCGTTCGCCATCGCTGTTGGAAAGTGCCGCCCGCCCCAGACGCCCCTGCATTGCAACTTCGATCAGTTGCGGCAAACCCTCCTCGCGCTCGGCAAATGAGCCACGCGCATTTGCCAGCAGTTCCCCGTCTGGAAAGAAAAACGCAACATCTCTGGCAGCCGACATGCCCGCAATGGCTTCAGCCGTCCGGCGGGCATCGACTGCCTGGGCGTTGCCATCTACATCACGAACGAAAAGCGCGCGGATGGATGATTGTCGCGACAGGAGCGGCGGTAGCAACCGGTATTTGTCGAGCACCCCCGACAGGATCTCGGTCTGCACCGACAGGGTCTCGCCGGCCTTTTGCATCACATCCGACAGCGCCCGCTGTTTGGCGGCACTGACCGACCACGCCACGACGATGGCCGAAAGGATCGCCCAGACGACAAACAGAGCAATTCTGGTCAGACGGAAATGTTTCTCAATGGCAACGCGTGACTGCATTGCCGGAGTTTAGAGCCGTTCATCTCTAAAAGGAAAGAGTTTGAAGATGAACGGCCTTCACCTCAGACCTTGGCCGCGGCGACTGTTGCTTCGATGTGGTCGACCAGCGGATCCGCGAGCCCAAGCCTGCCCGCCAGCAGATCAAGGAACCCACGTTCTGCCCTGCTGTCTGGTTCGATGGCAAGCCGGGCTGCGGTGAACATTTCCACCTTTTGCGCTTCATTCGAGGCAGCACCAATGATCGCGTCCATGTCGACCGGCTTTGACAGCTCGTCATCCAGGAACGCCACCGCGTCTGCGCCAAGTCCCGATAAGGCCAGCTTGTCGTGGATACGCGCCCGCTCGGCATCATCCACATGACCATCGGCCCGCGCTGCGGCAATCATCACCCGGATCAGGGCAAGCGCGAAGTCAGCATTTACACTGGCAGGTTCGGCTGAAAATTCTGAACCCGAAGGCGGCGTCAACAATTCGGGCTCGTGAGCGGCGCCACTGTCATTTGGAGACTTGCCAGCCTGGTAGTTCTTCCACGCCTGGTAGCCGAGACCTGCGATTGCCGCCATGCCGCCAAGTTTCAGGGCTGATCCGCCGATGGCGCGCCCGGTTCCGGTCCCCAGAAGCACTGCGACAATCGCTCCTGCCGCAAGCGGATTGTCCTTGGCCATCTGCGTGGCCTGACCGGCCTTGTCGCGAATGGTGCCTTCGGTGCCGGGAATATTGGAGCCTAGAAACTGGTCAAGCAGGGCTTTGGGATCGAACATGGCGACGGGTCCTTGTCTTGCTGGGCGCGGGCACCTGATCAGGCCGCTTCCAGATTAAGATAGGCACCCGTTACCGCGCTTTCAAACCGCAACAGCAAGATCCTGCGCGATGAGACGACCGGCGTTCTTGCCCGGTCAGGAACGTTCAATCATCGAACGCGGAGAATAAAGGACAGACTCAGGCCGACAAGCGTGAGGCTTCCGTTGCCAGCCGGGTAATGCCGTCCCAGTCGCCGGCTTCCACCAGTGCGTTTGGCGCAACCCATGATCCGCCAACGCAGATCACGTTCGGCAGCGACAGGTAGTCGCGCGCATTGTCAGGCGTGATGCCACCGGTCGGGCAAAACTGCATGCCTGCGAGCGGCGATGACAGCGATTTGAGATAGCCCGCACCGCCGGCCTGTTCGGCCGGGAAAAACTTGAGAACCTTGTAGCCCTCTTCCTTCAGCGACATCACCTCGCTGGGAGTTGCAGCCCCCGGCAACAGCGGAATTGACGATTTACGCGCGACGTCAAGCAACTCGATCGTCGTGCCGGGGGAAACGATAAACTGCGATCCGGCCTCGACAGCTTGGTGATACTGGCCTGCGTTGAGCACAGTCCCGGCACCCGGAACGGCGCCCTCGACCTCATCGGCCACGGCGCGTATCGCCTGCAACGCTACCGGTGTTCTCATCGTGATCTCGATCGCTTTGAGACCACCCGCGACCAGTGCACGCGCCAGCGGCACGGCATGCGCCAGATCCTTGATGACAAGCACAGGCACCACTGGCTGGAGTTTGAGAATGGATACGAGGGCTTCGGTTTTGTCGCCCATGGCGCTGGTCCTTTCGCGGCATCAACTGGAGCGCTTCGAATAGCCTTTCAATCTGGAATTGTCCATGCTCAAGCAAGAGCGGGGCCACACACCGATTGCCTGAATTGCGCGAACGCGCTATGCCCGCAAGCATGAAGACACCTGCCAGAACACCCGCTCCGAACCAGCCCGTGGTTGTCGCCGCACTCTATCATTTTGCACGGCTCGCCGAGCCCGAGGCGCTTCAGCCTCCCTTGGCACAGCTCTGCGAGGAGCACGGCATCAAAGGCACGCTCCTGCTGGCTCGCGAAGGCATTAACGGGACCATCGCCGGCACGCGCGCCGCGATTGACGCGGTGCTGGCTCATATCCGTGCGATCCCCGGGCTCGCATCACTCGAGCACAAGGAAAGCAGCGCCCACAAGATGCCGTTCCGGCGCATGAAGGTGCGCCTGAAGAAAGAGATCGTCACCATGGGCGTTCCCGACATTGATCCGCTTGAGGACGTTGGCGCCTATGTCGAGCCTGAGGACTGGAACGCGCTGATTTCAGATCCCGAAACGGTCATCATCGACACCCGCAATGATTACGAGGTCGGCATCGGCTCCTTCAAAGGCGCCGTCAATCCCGAAACCCATACGTTCCGCGAGTTTCCGGGCTGGGTGGATCAGGCCGGCATCGAAGACAAGACCAAGCCTATTGCCATGTTCTGCACCGGTGGCATCCGGTGCGAAAAGGCAACCGCCTTCATGCGTGCCAAGGGGTATGAAAACGTCTACCATCTCAAGGGCGGCATTCTCAAATATCTCGAGAATGTGCCCGAAGAGGAAAGCCTCTGGCAAGGCTCCTGCTTCGTGTTTGACGAGCGCGTCGCCGTGACTCATGGCCTGCGCGAAAGCGATGAAATTCTCTGCCGCGCCTGCCGCAATCCGGTAACGCCCGAAGAACTGGCGTCACCGCTCTATGAGGACGGTGTTTCCTGCCCGCATTGCTATGACACCCGCACCGACGAAGACCGCGCACGTTTCCGCATGCGTCAACAGCAGATGCTGGCCGCGCGCGCAGCAGCAAGTTCCGAGGACGCATGAGCACGAAAAGCGTCATCATTGTCGGCGGCGGAGTTGTAGGCATCGCCACCGCAGCGTTGCTGGCTGAAGCGGGGCATACGGTCACCGTTATCGACCGCTCCGGGTTGGCCCAGGAAACCAGCAGGGGAAACGCTGCAGCACTGGCTTTCTCCGACATCATGCCGCTGGCCTCGCCCAAGACCCTGCTCAAGGCCCCGAAATGGCTGCTCGACCCGCTCGGACCTTTATCCATCCGCCCGTCCTATCTGCCGAAACTGACACCCTGGCTGTGGCAGTTCGCCAAAGCCAGCCTACCATCCCGCCAACAGACATCCATCAGGATGCAGACGGCGCTGATGGGCCTCGCCGAACGCGAAATGATGGCACTGGTGGATCGTGCAAGCATTGCCGGGATGGTCCGCCATGACGGATCGCTGGAGCTTTATGAAAGCGAAGCAGAGCTCAAGGCCACAGAAAATGGCTGGAAGCAGCGCGAACAGGCCGGCATTGCGTTCGATCATGTCCGCGGTAGCAGACTGGCAGAGCTGCAACCCGGCCTGTCCCTCCGCTTTGTCGCCGGAACCTTTGTCCCCGGCTGGAAAACCGTGTCCGAACCGCAAGCCTTCGCCCAGGCAATCTGGGGCCATGCGGAACGCTGCGGCGCCAGGTTCGAGAAAGCCGAAATTTCCGGATTGGAACGCACCGAAAGCGGGCCTTCCGTCAGGCTTGCGGATGGAACGACACGCGCAGCTGACCGGATTGTCGTCTGCGCGGGTTCCTGGTCAACCCGGCTGATCAACCCTGTTACCAAGCTCAGAATTCCGCTCGATACCGAGCGCGGCTACAACACTACCCTGCCGCCAGGCGCCTTTGACCTCAAACGCCAACTGATCTTCGGCAACCACGGCTTTGTCATGACCCCTCTGGAAACCGGGGTGCGGGTCGGCGGCGCAGTCGAACTCGGCGGGCTCGACCTGCCACCCAATTTTGCCCGCTCGAAAGCCATGCTCGACAAGGCAGCTGCCTTCCTGCCCGGATTGAAAACCACCGGTGGCGTTGAATGGATGGGCTTCCGCCCTTCACTGCCTGACACCCTGCCTGTGGTCGGCGCCCTGCCTGAAGACGCTTCGGTTCTGCTGGCTTTCGGCAATGGTCATCTGGGTTTGACCCAATCCGCCGCAATGGGACGTCTCATCACTGATCTCGTGGGCGGCAACGCTCCGAGTGTTGACATCACGGCCTGCCGGCCCGACCGTTTCTGAACTTCTATCGACGGGTAATCCCATGGCGCGCAATCGTTTCTTCTGCATCGACGGGCACACCTGCGGCAATCCGGTGCGTGTCATCACCGGCGGTGGTCCGCAGCTCGAAGGCGCAACCATGCTCGAGCGCCGTGCGCATTTCCTCGCTGAGTATGACTGGATCCGCACCGGTCTGATGTTCGAGCCGCGCGGCCACGACATGATGTCCGGCACCATCCTCTATCCACCAACGCGCGACGATTGCGACATCGCCTTCCTGTTTATCGAAACCTCGGGCTGCTTGCCGATGTGTGGCCACGGCACCATCGGCACTGTCACAATGGCAATTGAGAATGGTCTGGTTTCTCCGCGCGAACCCGGTGTTCTCGCCATCGACACCCCCGCCGGCCGCATTGTCGCCCGCTATGAGATGAAGGGACGCAAGGTCACCGAAGTCCGGCTGACAAATGTGCCTGCCTTCCTGCACTCGACCGGCATCAGGACTCATTGCGAAGGCCTGGGCGAAATCACAGTGGACGTCGCCTATGGCGGCAATTTCTACGCCATCGTTGATGCGCAGGAAAACTTCGCCGACATGGCAGATTTCTCCGCCGCTGATCTGGTGCGCATGAGCCCTGCCTTGCGCGAACGCATCAACAGCGAGCATGTGTTCGTCCACCCCGAAAAGCCCGACATACGCGGCTTGAGCCACATCCTCTGGACCGGCACACCCACCAAGCCGGAAGCCCATGCCCGCAATGCGGTGTTTTACGGCGACAAAGCGATTGACCGCTCACCCTGCGGCACAGGAACCTCGGCGCGCATGGCCCAATGGGCCGCCAGGGGCAAGCTCACGCCGGGCGATGACTTCGTCCATGAAAGCATCATCGGCTCGCTGTTTAACGGTCGTGTTGAGGAAGCGACGAACGTGGCAGGCAAACCCGCCATCATTCCGTCCATTGCCGGCTGGGCGGTTGAAACCGGGCTCAACACCATCACCATCGACGATGAGGAAGACCCCTTCGCGCACGGTTTCGTGGTCCGCTGAATCGGCATCAGCTTGGGGAAGCAGGAACTTAGAGTCTGACAGGGGACCAAAGAGTTGCCGGCGTCCAGACATCATGCCCACAGTGGTCGCATTCTGTCTCGTCACCAATCCTCAGCGTCCCGCATTCGAAACAGCAATGCGTCGCGATGCGCTCCGCACCCGAAGTATGGGCGTCGATCTGTGGCAGCGGTCGGATTTCATGGGGCGGCACGATCGGCATCCCGGCCCTCGGCGGATCGGCGCGGAACACACTGAGGTCGCCATTGGCTTCGAGAAAGGCATTCTCGACCTCCCCCAGATTGCGCACGCCTTCCAGTCTCAGCAGCGCCAGGACCTCAGACTTGCCCATCCCCCGATCCGACGACTGTTCGATGTTGAGCCGCCCGTCTTCGACGATCCAGTTTGGCTTGCCATCTATCGCCGTCTGCGCGCTGTCTGACCTGAGGATCAGGAAATCGAGCCCCTTGTTGATGAGGACGATAACCGTGATGACCAGCATCGCGTGCAGCAATGGCACATCCGGGTAGAACAGGGAATCGCCTACAGCCGAACCCAGCGCGATCACAAGCAGGAACTCGACCAGCGACAGCTGAGAGATACTGCGGCCGCCGATCCATCTGATCAGTCCGAAGGTGTAAATGTAAATGACGACCGTGCGGAAAAGGATTTCCCACAAAAACGAGGGCGGCGCCTCCCCCAGAAGCATGCGCGCCCAGTCGAAAGGTATGATGGTTTCATCCATGACGGCAGCTCCGGCTGAAGATCAGCCGTCAACGTACCGCTGCGATTTTGGTTCCTGGCGGGCCGACCGAAAAATGCTCTCAGCCGGACTTGTGCGCGGCGATCAGCGAGGCGTACCAGTGACCGGACTGCTTGATGGTGCGCTTTTGCGTGTCGTAATTGACATGCACGATGCCGAAACGCTGCGAATAGCCTTCGGCCCATTCGAAATTGTCCATCAGGCTCCAGGCGAAATAGCCCTTCAACGGATAGTCCTCAGAGATCAGATCGGCAGCCACGGAGAGATGGGTGGAAAGATACTCAAGCCGCATCGTGTCGCTGACCGCGCCGTTTTCCACCTCCGTGTTGTCAGCAGCGCCATTCTCGGTGATGTAGAATTTCGGCAGCGTGTAGCGGCCATAGAGATCCTTGACGATGTGGGAGAGCCCTTGCGGCTCGATTTCCCAGCCGATATCGGTTTTTCCCGGCTTGACTGCCGGTGCCCCAGCTACGTGCGGAAACGGTGATGACCCGTCATCGCGCACCCGCATCGGCGTGTAATAATTCAGGCCCCAGAAATCCAGCGGTTGATTGATTGTCTCAAGGTCTCCGTCTTCGATATGACCGGCCAGATCCGGACATCCGTCGAGTACGGAGTGCGGATAAGCACCTGCAAACAGCGGCCCGAAGAACACACCATTGTGGAAATCACTGGCCCGCTGTGCCGCCTTGCGATCTGCATCGCTGTCGCTTGCCGCCATCACGCTCATCGCGTTAAGAACAATGCCGACAGGAATGTTTGCCCGTTCAGCCCGGATTGCCTGCACGCCGAGACCATGCGCCAGATTGGTGACGTGAAGCGCAGCCATCGCCGCTTCCATCGACCGTTCTCCGGGCGCATGCACACCCAACAGATGCCCCATATACACCGAGCACCAGGGCTCGTTGAAAGTCACGATGGTGTCGATCCGATCCCCGAAACGCTTCGTTACGACCCCCGCGTAATTGGCGAAAGCCTCAGCCGTGTCACGATCCGTCCATCCGCCACGGCCAGCCAGCGCCAAGGGCAGATCCCAATGATACAGTGTCGCGAACGCCTTGATGCCGCGCGCCTTCAAGCCATCAATCAGGCGGTCGTAGAAATCGAACCCCTTGTCGTTGATCGCACCTGTCCCGTCGGGCAAAAGCCGCGGCCATGCCAGTGAAAACCGGTAAGCCTCTGCGCCCAGTTCGGCCATCAGATCAAGATCGGCCTCAAGCCTGTTGTAATGATCACAGGCAACGTCGCCGGTGTCTCCGCCCTTGACCCGTCCGGGCATGTGCGAAAACGCGTCCCAGATTGACGGCTTGCGGCCATCCGCCTGTGCGGCCCCTTCGATCTGGTAGGACGCAGTCGCCACACCGAAGAGAAAATCGTCTGGGAAGCGGCGGGCCAGTGTCCGAGGCGAACTGTCTTGGGTCATATGAGTCCCCTGGGGTGGATGTTGCCGGGGTGACCGGATTTCAGTTTGTCGAAAGCCGCTCGATAAATGCCTTTATGGTCTCGCTGAGCTCGATCGGCTTCTCGATGCACGGAAGATGCGCCGCGCCCGGAATTTCCTGGTACATCGCACCGGGGATCAACCGCGCCAGTTCACCCACCAGCGCTGGTGGCGTCGAACCGTCATCCGTTCCAACCACGCAGATCGCCGGAACCACCAGTTCGGAACTGGACTGGGTGAAATCAGTGTCACGGATTGCGGCACAGGTTCCGACATAGCCTGCTACCGGCGTACGCTCGAGCATCATCCGGTAGCCGGTGAACTCGGCATTGTCGGCACTGCGATACTCTTTGGTGAACCAGCGCTCGAGAATAGCGTCGGAGAGCCCGGCAATGCCCTGCTCGTTGATCGCAGTGATGCGGGCATTCCACATGTCCGGTGTGCCGATCTTGTGGCCGGTGTCACACAGGATCAGCGCCCGCACCAGGTCAGGCCGCCTGGCAGCCAGCCCCTGCGCGATCATGCCGCCGACCGACAAGCCACAGAGGATCACGTTCTTGGCTTCGTAATGCTCGATCAGCGCGACCAGATCATTGATGTGGTCGTCCATGGTGATCTCTGTATCACCCGATTCCGAAAGCCCATGGCCGCGCTTGTCATAGGCGATAATGGAATAATCCCCGACCATCCGCACAATCACGTCGCGCCAGATTCGGTAATCGGTGCCCAGCGAATTGGCAAAGACGATCGTGGGTTTTTCAGGCGCAGCGCCGATCACCTGATGATGGATGACGACACCGTTCAGGCGGGCAAATTGCATGGCGAGACTTCCTTTGGGAATGATCATTCAGTTTGGAAGCCTGATTTACGCGACAGAACGCCCGCACGCAAACAAAACACAAACGCAAATTGGCGGCGGTTCGTTGCCATGAACCGCCGCCCCTATCATTCAACTCTGGCCTGCTACCGGTCAGACATAGCGGTTGACGACATTCTCCAGGTATTCCTGCCGGCCGGACTTCGGCTTCGGATTAATGTCTGCCTTGCGCACCCAGTCTTCGATCTCGCCAAGCGACAAACCGCCGTCGAGCATCTTCTTCGCGTCCGGATCTGACCAGCCCTTGTAGCGATCCTCGACGAAGCTCGTCAGCGCGCCGTCTTCCACCATCTTGTGTGCAGCCTTGAGTGCCCGCGCACAGGTGTCCATGCCGCCGATATGCGCATAGAGCAGGTCTTCCGCGTCGAGCGACTGACGCCGCAGCTTTGCGTCAAAATTTGTGCCGCCTGTCGCAAACCCACCGCCCTTCAGGATGGCGTAATAGGCCAACGCCATTTCCGGCACATTGTTGGGGAACTGGTCCGTATCCCAGCCCGACTGGTAGTCGTTGCGGTTCATGTCGATGGAACCGAAAATCCCCAGCGCCTGAGCGAGTTCGATCTCGTGCTCGAAGGAATGGCCGGCAAGGATCGCGTGACCCTGCTCTATGTTGACCTTGACCTCGTTTTCGAGCCCATGCCGCTTCAGGAAACCATAGACGGTGGCGACGTCGTAATCATACTGATGCTTGGTCGGCTCCTGCGGCTTCGGCTCGATCAGGATCGTGCCTTCAAAACCGATCTTGTGCTTGTACTCGACCACAAGATTGAGGAAGCGGCCCAGCTGTGCATCTTCGCGTTTCAGATCGGTGTTGAGCAGCGTCTCGTAGCCTTCGCGTCCGCCCCACAGCACATAGTTGGCGCCGCCGAGCTTGTGGGTGGCATCCATGCAGGTCTTCACTGTCGCGGCGGAGAAGGCAAACACATCCGGATCGGGGTTGGTTGCAGCGCCCGACATGAAGCGGCGGTTGGAAAACAGATTGGCCGTGCCCCACAGCAGCTTGACGCCGGTGGCTTCCTGCTTGCCGGCAAAATAGTCGACGATCTCTTCAAGGTTTCGGGTGTTCTCGGCAAAATTCGAGCCTTCGGGACGCACATCGGCATCGTGGAAGCAGTAGAACGGCGAACCCAACGCCGAGAACATTTCGAACGCCACGTCGGCCTTCAGCTTTGCCCGCTCCATCGAGTCCTGTGGATACCATGGCCGCTCGAAAGTCTGGCCGCCGAACGGGTCGCCACCTTCCCAGGCAAAGGAATGCCAGTAGGCGACAGCAAACCGAAGATGGTCTTCCATGCGCTTGCCGCCGACGACCTCGTCGGCATTGTAGTGGTGAAAGGCCATCGGATTGGTGCTGTCCGGACCTTCATACTTGATCTTGGTGACGTCTCCGAAAAATCCGGTGCTCATGACATGGCTCCTTTGAGTGCAGGATAAAGGGCGCGATACTTCGAGTATGCCTCGTCAAAGGCACCTGAGAGATCGCGATTGGGGTGAATTGTTCTTTCAGTTTTCGGCGATGAGCAGATCGCAAAGGGGTCAGCGTTTTCGGCCGCGATCAGCCCGAGCCGGGCAGCACCGAACGCGGCGCCAAAATCACCGCCTTCGGGAATATCGACCGGCAGGTCCAGCACAGTGGCAAGCGCTTCGATCCAGTAGTTCGACTTCGAACCGCCTCCGATGGCGGTCACCCGGGTCAGCGACGTGCCAGCCTGGGCCAGAGCGGCCAGGCTGTCACGGAAGGCAAAGCACACGCCTTCCAGCACGGCGCGGGTCAGCGCCGCACGGTCAGATTCGTGGCCGAGGCCAGCGAAGCTGCCACGGATGGCCGCGTCATTATGCGGCGTCCGTTCGCCCGAGAGATAGGGCAGGAACATTTCCGGTCCCGGTGCCAGCAATGTGTCGCCAAGCTCCGCGGTCAGCGTGGAAGGCTCGGTCGAGGTAATTCGCGACAACCAGTTGAGCGAATCCGTTGCCGACAGGATCACGCCCATCTGGTGCCAGGTGCCCGGAAGTGCATGGCAAAACGCGTGTACCGCGCTGTCGGGGTTGGGCAAATAGCGGTTGTTGGCAGCAAACAGCACACCGGACGTGCCAAGCGACGCAAAGGCGTGCCCGTCGCCAACAGTCCCCATCCCGCAGGCCGACGCCGCATTGTCGCCCGCACCACCGGCGATCGGAATGCCCGCCGGAAGCCCCAGTTCCGTGGCCACCTCCGCGCGCAATGCACCGGCGCATTCGGTGCCCTCAACCAGCGAAGGCATCTGGCTTCGGTCAAGACCGGTGGCCGAAAGCAGGCCGTCATCCCAGGCACGTTTGCCAACATCAAGCCAGGACGTTCCGGCGGAATCCGACATCTCGGAAATCGCTTCCCCGCTCAACCAGAGCCTGAGATAGTCCTTGGGCAACAGCACCTTGGCCACACGCGCAAAAGCGTCAGGCTCATTCGCCGCCATCCATTTCAGCTTTGGTGCGGTGAAACCGGGAAAAACGATATTGCCGGTCAGACGTCGGAATTGCGGATCCGCATCCAGCGCCGCTGCTTCCTCAAAACTGCGGGTGTCATTCCACAGGATGCAGGGACGGATGACCTTCCCGTCCTTGTCGATGGTGGTCGCCCCGTGCATGTGACCCGACAACCCGATGCCGCGTACTTTTGCCAGTTCCGAAGCATGGGTTTTCGCCAACTCCGCCAGAGCTTTGCGTGTTGCCGCAATCCAACTGTCCGGATCCTGTTCCGACCATCCGTGATGCGGCCTCTCAACAGTCAGCGGCGCACTGGCGGAGCCGAGAATGCGTTGCGTGTTATCAATCAGCAGCGCTTTCAGCGACGATGTTCCGAGATCAAGTCCGAGATACATGGCGGCAGATCCTTTCGAGACGAGGGCGAATGGGTTCGAGACAATCGCTCACGGCAGATTGTCCTTGAGAAAAATGTCGATGCGGATGCGTTCCTGCGCATTGAGCGGGATCAATCCGTCGGCGCGGGCCTTGAGCACACGGATCGCGCTTCGCACCTCGTGACCGCAATCCTGATTGATCACCGCATCGAACACGCCTTCCGCGAGCCCCTTGCGTGACACCTCGGTGACCTCGTGCACGACCACGGCAAGCCTGCCCCTGTCCGCGAGCGGCAGCGCCTCGAATAGTCCGCGGTTACCAGCACCGAGATTGTAGATCGCAATGATATCCGGATTGGCCGCCATCGCTGTCCTGACGGTCTGGCCCACCCTGTCCGCATCATCATTGGTTTCCACCGGACCGACGATCTCAAGGTCGACGAACTCACTGTTCATGACGGCGGCAAAGCCTGACGCCCGGTCCATATGGTCGGAGAGAGCCATCGAACCCGCAACCACCAGCACCTTGCCCGACCGTCCGGAACAAAACCGCCCGATCAGCCCGGCCGCGGTGCGCCCGGCAGCCAGATTGTCAATTCCGCAAAAATGCGTTCGCCGGGTGCCGGGAAGGTCCGACACCAGCGTCGCGACATGAATCCCCTTGTCAATCAGCCGGTCGACGGCAGCGGAGACCTCGGGCGTATCTGTGGCAACCAGAGCCACGCCAGTGGTCGCAGCGGGATCAATCTGATCAAGCACAGCGACGATGGCAGCGGGGTCAAAGGGTGGTACCGTTTCAATCATGATCGATGTCCGCTCCGCAGATGAGCGCTGCATTGCCGAGCGGATCTCGGCCTCAAGCCCGCGCAGGAAGCTATTGGGGCCCTCGGGAATGACAAACACCAGCGGATAAATGCGCCGCTTGGCCAGGTTGGCAGCCGACACGTCGCGCACATAACCAAGCCGTTGCACAGCAGCTTCGACCTTGTCGACTGTCTGTTGCCTGACACCGGAGCGACCATTGAGCACCCGGTCGACAGTCGCAAGACTGACCCCGGCTTCAGCCGCGATATCATGTACGGTCGGTCGCATGATCTCCTCCTGCCGCGTCTTCTAGACCAAATTTTGAGGTACGTAAATCAAAAATGAAACAGGGTCCGGCACCTGTCCTTATTGCGCCTTTGAACCAGCGACAGACCGGCTGCAAACCCTTATACTTGACGCAACCGGCACAATATGGCCTAAGGCAGCGCCTGCCGGTCTCCGCCGCGCCTTGCCTGGCTGCAGCGAAACCGGACAGCGATCGCAGCCGGCACAAGCCGCCGCGCGCACCAATCAACCGGACCTGAAAGCGGGCGAGAACAAAATGGCCAACACTGCAACGCGGGTGCGCATCGCACCGTCTCCGACTGGCGAACCGCATGTCGGAACCGCCTACATCGCGCTGTTCAACTATCTCTTTGCGAAGAAAAACGGCGGCGAGTTCATCCTGCGCATCGAGGACACCGATGCCGCCCGCTCCACGCCGGAGTTTGAGCAAAAGGTGCTCGACGCGCTGAAATGGTGCGGATTGTCCTGGTCGGAAGGCCCCGACATCGGTGGCCCTTACGGCCCCTACCGCCAGAGCGAACGCAAGGACCTCTACGCTCCCTATGTCGAAAAGATCGTCGAGAACGGCCACGGCTTCCGCTGCTTTTGCACACCAGAGCGTCTGGACGAAATGCGTGCCGGACAGCGCGCTGCCGGCAAACCGCCGAAATATGACGGCCGCTGCCTGAACCTCAAGGCCGAAGAAGTCACCGAACGCATGAATGCCGGCGAACCATCGGTCGTGCGGATGAAGATCCCGACCGAAGGCGCATGCAAATTCGTGGACGGCGTTTATGGCGAGGTCGAAATCCCGTGGGAAGCCGTCGACATGCAGGTCCTGCTCAAGGCCGATGGCATGCCGACCTACCACATGGCAAACGTGGTCGACGATCATCTGATGAAGATCACCCACGTGGCCCGCGGTGAGGAATGGCTGTCCTCGGTGCCCAAGCACATTCTGATTTATCAGTATCTCGGTCTCGAGCCACCGGTGTTCATGCACCTCTCGCTGATGCGCAATGCCGACAAATCGAAGTTGTCGAAGCGCAAGAACCCGACCTCGATCTCCTACTACGCGGCACTGGGCTTCCTGCCCGAGGCGCTGATGAACTTCCTTGGCCTGTTCTTCATTCAGATCGCCGAAGGCGAGGAGCTGCAGAGCATTGATCAGCTGGTTGCCAATTTCGACCCGGAAAACCTGAACAAGGCCGGCGCGATCTTCGACCTTCAAAAGCTTGACTGGCTCAATGGTCGCTGGCTGCGCGAAAATATTTCCGAGGAAGAGTTTGTTGCTCGTGTTCTGGCCTGGGCTCAGGAAAACAGCCGCTTCGGCGAAGGCATGAAGCTGGCCCAGTCCCGCATCACCAAGCTGTCCGACCTGCCTGATCTGACCGGTTTCCTGCTCAAGGGTGACCTTGGGCTGACGGCAGCCGACTTTTCCAAGATCAAGAAGGTCCCGCTCGAGGATGTTCTGATGATCCTGCAGACGGTTCAGCCGGATCTCGAGAAGATCTTCGAATGGAACACCGAGAGCATCGAGGCCGAACTCCGCGCCATCTCCGAACGCAACGACATCAAGCTCAGAAACCTTCTGGCTCCGATGTTCATTGCCGTTTCCGGGTCATCGCGGTCTCTGCCGCTGTTCGACTCCATGTCCATTCTCGGCCGCTCGGTCGTGCGCCAGCGCCTCAAGCAGGCCGAACTCGCAGTCAAGGCCGGCGTCGAAGCCGCCAAAGCAAACAACGGGTAAGACAATGACCGACACAACAACCGAGCCCGGCCTTTCGTCCGACGTCACCGAAGTTCGCGCCCAGAAGCTGGCCAAGCTGCGCGAAACAGTGGCCGAGGTCTACCCGGCACATTTCCACCGCACCATGACCAACCAGGAACTTGCGGAAAAATACGCCGACATTGAGCCTGACACCCTGACCGGCGACATCATCACGGTCGCGGGACGCGTCTACTCATCGCGCAACTCTGGCATGTTCATGGATATCCATGATGCCTCCGGCAAGGTGCAGATCTTCAGCCACAAGGACACCACGCCGCAGGAAGCCCGTGATCTCCTGCCGCTGATCGACATGGGCGACATCATCGGCGTGACCGGCGAAGTTCGCCGCACCAAGCGCGGTGAGCTGACAGTCAACGCGCAAGAAATCACCATGCTCACCAAGTCGCTATTGCCGATGCCGGAAAAATGGCACGGCTTGTCCGACATTGAGCAACGCTACCGCAAGCGCCATCTCGACATCCTCACCAATGAGGATTCCAAGCTCCGCTTCCAGCAGCGTTCGAAGATCGTTTCCGGCATCCGTCGCTTCATGGAAGATGACGGTTTCATGGAAATAGAAACACCGATGCTGCACTCCGTCTATGGCGGCGCCACCGCCGAGCCGTTCAAGACCCACCACAACACGCTCAAGCTCGACATGTATCTGCGCATCGCGCCGGAGCTCTATCTCAAGCGGGCGCTGGTTTCGGGGCTGACCGACAAGGTCTTCGAGGTCAATCGCAACTTCCGCAATGAAGGCGTGTCCACCCGGCACAATCCCGAGTTCACCATGCTCGAATGCTACTGGGCCTATGCCGACTATGAAGACATCATGGGCCTGGTCGAGCGGCTGTTTGAGAGCCTCGCGATGGCGATCCACGGTTCCACCGATATCACCTATGGCGACAAGGAGCTGTCCTTCAAGGGCCCCTTCAAGCGCGTTGCAATGCCAGACGCGGTGAAAGACGCGACCGGCATCGACTTCCGCGCCATCGATACCGACGAGGAAGCTCGCGCTGCAGCCAAGGCGGCCGGCTTCGAGATCGAGGCTGATTGGACTTGGGGCGAATGCCTGGCCTTCATATTCGAGGAAAAGGTCGAAGCCACGCTGATCCAGCCATCACACGTGACACATTTTCCGAAAGACATCTCGCCGTTTGCCAAGGAAGTCCCCGGCGAGCCACGCCTGGTTGAGCGCTTCGAGACCTATTGCAATGCCTGGGAACTGGGCAACGCGTTCTCCGAGCTCAACGATCCGGAAGAACAGCGCAAGCGCATGGTCGAGCAGCTCGAACAGGCCCATGCCCGTGGCGAGATGGAAAAGCAGCTTGATGACGAGTTTCTCGATGCCATCGATCAGGGCATGCCACCCGCAGGTGGTCTGGGCATCGGCGTCGACCGCCTGATCATGCTCTTGACCAACGCGCCGTCAATTCGTGACGTGATCCTGTTTCCCGCCCGCAAGAACCGCGCCGAATAGCACGAAAGCGCTCAGTCAGGATTAGTGGCCGGCGGCTTTCGCCGGCTTGTCATCCCCGCTGGCGGCAACGGTTTCAGCTTCTTCATCGATCAGGTCGCCATCGCAGCCAGCAACAAGCTCGATCTCGTGCGCGACAGCTTCGATTTCAGACTGTGGCATGTCGACCCGATCGCCGAAATAGTAGCCGGTGCTGGAAGGCAGGGTGTTGACGTAACGCACCTCCCACGGCTGCGACACGGCCAATGTCTTGGTTGGCACCGGAGCGTAGACGATTTCAGCGCCGATTGCGTAACCGCGAAGCTCAGCCCGCGTCGTCGGACCGCGATGATCGGCCACCTGGACGATAACGAGATCAGGATTCAGCGTTTCGGACAGATGGCGCGCGATCCGCACGCCTGTCTTCACACGCTCTCTTGGCTCAAGATCGTCGCCGGAAACAACAGCGATCAGCCGCCTTTCCTTGCCGCGCCGAAATTCCGACTGGTAGACCGTCTTGCAATGACCGCGAGTTTCTTCCTCATAGCCAGGGATCATGTTGGCCGGGGCAAACACCAGGGCAGCAGTCCCGGAAGCCCCCAGTACAAACAGAAATCCACCGGACAGCAAGGCAAGCTTGCGCGATACCCGGAACATGTGGAACAACTTACGCTTGGCTTCGGCCATAACTGGATACCCTTGACGCAGAACAACTCCGCGCAGTGTAGTCCAACGCACTTACGTAAGTATTAACCCTGTTCTTTAACCGGTGATCCAGATCGGTTCAGCGTGCTTCCGGTATGTTGAAACGGCGATCGATGTCGCCTTCCCGGCCCGCAATCTTGAGCCGCATCGGCGACCGCTCGCGCCGGGCGATAACCTTGCCTCTTGCCATGACCATGAGCCGCGTGGCCCGCAGGCGGATCGCCTCGATCGGGTTTCCGGCATCCAGCACGACGAGATCGGCGCGTTTGCCCACTTCCAGCCCGTAGTCTTCAAGACCCATTATCGCAGCGCTCTGGGTGGTCACCATCTCGTAGCAGCGCCGCATGTCATCCGGGCTTGTCATCTGCGCCACATGCAGGCCCATGAAGGCAACATCAAGCATGTCTGCAGTACCCAGCGAGTACCAGGGATCAAGCACGCAATCCTGCCCGAACCCGACCCGGATCCCATGCTTGAGCATTTCCGGCACCCGGGTCATGCCGCGGCGCTTCGGATAGGTGTCATGCCGGCCCTGCAGCGTGATGTTGATCAGCGGGTTTGGAATGGCCGCAACCTCCGCTTCCGCAATCAGCGGCAGAAGCTTGGAGACATAGTAATTGTCCATCGAATGCATCGAGGTCAGATGCGACCCAGCCACCCGGCCTTGCAGCCCGAGCCGCTGGGTCTCGTAGGCCAGTTGCTCAATATGGCGCGACAGAGGATCGTCGGTTTCGTCGCAATGCATGTCGACCATCAACCCGCGCTCGGCCGCGACCTCGCAGAGCTCGGTCACCGATGCCCGGCCATCGGCCATGGTGCGCTCGAAATGCGGGATGCCGCCGACCACATCAACCCCGAGGTCCAGCGCTCTTATGGTGTTTTCGCGCGCTGTCGGCGAGCGATACAGCCCGTCCTGCGGAAACGCCACCAGTTGCAGGTCGATATAGTGCGCAATCTCCTGCTTGACCTCCAGCAGAGCCTCCACAGCCAGCAGCCGATCGTCACAAACATCAACATGGGTGCGGATGGCCAGCAGCCCCATCGACGCCGCCCAGTCACAATAGGCAAGCGCCCGTTCCTTGACCGCCTCATGCGTCAAAAGTGGCTTGAGTTCGCCCCACAGACCGATCCCTTCGAGCAATGTGCCTGACGCATTGATCCTCGGCTGGCCATAGGACAGCGTCGCATCCATATGAAAATGCGGATCGACAAATGGCGGCGACACCAGATTGCCGGACACATCGATGATTTCCCCAGCCTCGGCGGCGATACCCGGCGAAATGGCGGCGATGCGCCCGTCCTTTATCGCGATGTCTGCGGTCGTCCCATCGGGCAGCACGCCGCCCTTGAGCAAGGTGTCAAAACTCATCTCTCGCCTTTCTGGTAGGGAACCATCAACGCCTTCGGATAGGTCGCGCGGCGGGCCACCACGACCAGCGCCACGATCGACAGCACGAACGGCATCATCAGGAAGATCTGGTAGGGAATGACCCCGCCGGTGATCTGCTGCAGCCGCACCTGGTAGGCATCAAACGCCGCAAACAGGATCGCTCCGATCAGCGCCTTGCCCGGACGCCAGGAGCCAAACACCACCAGCGCGATGGCGATCCAGCCACGCCCGTTGATCATCTCGAAGAAGAACGAGTTGAACGCCGACATGGTAAGGAACGCGCCGCCGATCGCCATCAGCGCCGACCCGGCCATCACCGCGCCGATCCGCACCGCCGTCACCGAAATGCCCTGCGCTTCAACCGCCGCCGGATTTTCGCCGACCGCCCGCACCGCAATGCCCACCGGCGTCCGGTAGAAGATGAAGGCAACCGCAGCAACGGAGAAATAGGCGAGATAGGTCAGCGGTGTCTGGTTGAACAAGGCAGGTCCGATCACCGGAATGTCCGACAGCACTGGCACCGCGAAGGGCTGAAACGGTTCGATTTTCGGCGGCGACGAGACTTCCGGCAACAGGATCCGGTAGGTGAAGTAAGTCAGGCTCGAAGCAAGCAGGGTTATGCCGATGCCCGTCACATGTTGCGACAATCCAAGTGGAACTGTAAGAAAACCATGCAGCAGCCCGAACATCGCCCCGGTCATGGCTGCGACGAACACACCGGTCCAAAGGTCTCCGCCCATATAGACGGTGAACCAGCCCGAAAACGCACCGGCCACCATGATGCCTTCAATCCCGAGGTTGAGCACGCCCGCCCGCTCGCAGATCAGCTCACCCATGGTGGCAAAGATCAGTGGTGAGGCAATGCGGATGGCGGCAACCCAAAAACTGGCGGTAAATAGGATTTCGAATGCTTCGCTCATGTCACCTCCAGCGCACGCGGTAGCGCATCAGCATGATGGCGGCGACCATCGTCAGCAGTGACGTCGCCACCATGACCTCGGCGATGTAGCTCGGCACATTGGCGCTGCGGCTCATCGCGTCCGCACCGACAAAGATCCCGGCAACGAAGATCGCCGCCGCAATCACCCCCAGCGGATTGAGCATCGCCAGCATGGCCACGACAATGCCGGTGTAGCCATAGCCCGGCGACAGATCGAGCGTCAGATTGCCCTTAAGACCGGCAACTTCGGAAAAGCCCGCCAGTGCCGCAAGGCCGCCCGACAACAGTGCCGTCTTGACGATCACACTATTGACCGGAATACCGGCAAACCGCGCTGCTTCCGCATTGTGCCCGACCGCACGCATCTCGTAGCCAAGCGTGGTTTTCTTCATGATCACCCAGACAATGATGGCCGAGGCGATGGCCAGGATAAAGCCGAAATGCAGCCGTTTACCCTTGATCAGCCGCGGCAATTGCGCGTCCGCAATCACGCGTTTTGACTGTGGCCAACCCATGCCTGTCGGATCTTTCAGCGGCCCTTCAAGCAGCATCGAGACAAACAGCAAGACGATAAAATTCAACAACAGCGTCGTCACCACCTCGTCGACGCCGAACTTTGTTTTGAGAACAGCCGGGCCAAGCAGGGTCAGCGCCCCGGTCAGCATCGCCGCGATCATGATGAGCGGGATGAGTCCCGCGGACGGCAACGTCACCGCACCGGTACCGATCACAACCGTCATCACCGCGCCGAGATAGAGCTGGGCCTCAGCGCCAATGTTCCAGAGCTTGGCTCTGAACGCCACGGCGACGGCCAACCCGGTAAAGACCAACGGCGTTGCCCGGGTCAGCGTTTCCAGAAAGGCGAACTGCGACCCAGCAGCCCCCTTGATCACCAGCCAGAACACCGTGAACGGCGACGCGCCGGCAATCATCACCAGCACGGATGAAAATACGACCGTTGCCAGGATTGCGCCGGTCGGCCACAGGAACTTCGCTGTCAGCGAGGACGACGGTCTCGGCTCAAGCCGCATGATGAGCCCCTTCTTCGACGCCATGTCCCGCCATCAATTCGCCCAGCTCCATGACACTGAGCTCGCCGCGCTGCGAGGGCCTGGAGAGCTGGCCGCGGTGAATCACCAGAATGCGGTCGGACAAGGTCTGAATTTCATCGAGATCCTCGGAAATCAGCAGCACCGCGGCCCCCCGGTCCCGTGCCTCGATCAGACGCGCATGCACATAGGCGACCGCACCAACATCGAGCCCTCGCGTCGGCTGGCTGGCCAGGATGATATCCGGATCGCCATCCAGCGCCCGGCCAAGAATGAGCTTCTGCATGTTGCCGCCAGACAGCAGCCGCACCCGCGCTTCCGGTGAAGGGCATTTCACGTCATAAGCGGTGATGATGTCTTGTGCGAAGACAGAAGCGGCCCTCCAGTCGAGCATTCCGAACCGCGAAAACCGGGGACTGCGATAGGCTTCCGAGATCACGTTCTCGGCCACGCTCATATCGCCGATCATGCCGGTGGCGTGGCGGTCTTCCGGAATACGTCCCAGCCCGCGATCGAGTGCTGCGCGCGGCGACCACTTCGTGGCCGCTTCACCGTGAACCACGATGTCGCCTTCGCTGGCTTCCAGCGTGCCGGCAATCAGGGCCGCAAGGGCTGCCTGACCATTGCCGGAGATTCCGGCAAGCCCGGTAATCTCGCCGCCACGCAATTGCATCGAAATCTGCTTGAGAGCCGCTCCACCCAGGCTCCCCGTCGACACCGACTGAAGCTCAAACAGGATATCCCGGGGTGTGGAAGGCCCGATCTCGTTGATCGGCAGCTGCCCACCCACCATCAGCTCCGCCAGTTCCCGCCGCGTTGCCTCAGAGGTTGTGCGTTCGCCCGCAAGCTTGCCGCCGCGCAAGACCACGACACGGTCCGAGACCGACTGAACCTCGCCCAGCTTGTGCGAGATGAAGATCACCGACAGCCCCGCGGCTACCAGCTTTTTCAGCGTGGCAAAAAGCGCCTCGGTTTCCATCGGCGTCAACACCGCCGTTGGCTCATCAAGAATGAGGATGCGCGCCTCGCGATACAGCGCCTTGAGTATTTCGACGCGTTGGCGTTCACCAACGGAAAGTTCCGTGATCATCCGGTCAGGATCGACCTCGAGCCCATAGTCAGTGGCGAGCTGGCGGATCTTTGTCCGCGCGCGGGCCTTACCCAGATTGAACGACCACAGCGATTGTGTGCCGAGCACGATGTTCTCGAGCACCGTCATCTGGTCGGCCAGCGTGAAGTGCTGATGCACCATGCCGATCCCCGCGCCGAGCGCCGCATTCGGATCGCCGGACGGCAGTGTTTTGCCGAACACCTCGATCTCTCCCTCATCGGCGGTGTAATGACCGAACAGGATGTTCATCAGCGTCGTCTTGCCGGCGCCGTTTTCGCCGAGCAACGCCACCACCTCGCCGCGCTTCAGCGACAACGAAATGGCATCATTGGCAACCAGCGTGCCAAATCTCTTGGTAATGCCCGAGAGGCGGAGAACGGTCTCCGCCTCCGGGCCTTGTGCAGCGTTCATCAGCTGGACTTGGGCTCTTCGTCGTTGATCTCGACCACGAAGGAACCGTCCTTGATCGCCGCTTCCCGCTCCTTGACCAGCTTCATCGCCTCTTCCGGAACCTTGCCTTCGAACGTGCCGAGCGGCGCCAGCGAGCAGCCGCCTTCCTTCATGAAGGAATAGACGCCGTAATTGTCGGCCTTGAAGGTACCGGCCTTGACCATCTCGATGGCATGATCCAGCGTCGGTTCGAAATGCCACAGCGCGGAAGCCACAACCGTTTCGGGATAATCCGCCTGGGTGTCGATCACGTTGCCGATCGCCAACACGCCTTTTTCCTTGGCCGCATCGGACACGCCGAAACGTTCCGCATAGAGGATATCGGCGCCGCCATCGATTTGGGCAAAAGCGGTTTCCTTGGCTTTCGGCGGATCGAACCACGAGCCAATGAAGGCAACCTGGAACTTGGTTTCGGGCGCAGTTTCCTTCACACCAGCCATGAAAGCATGCATCAGCCGGTTGACTTCGGGAATCGGAAATCCGCCGACCATGCCCATGTTGTTCGACTTGGTCATGGCGCCTGCGATAATGCCGGACAGATAGGACGCATCCTGAATGTAGTTGTCAAACACCGCAAAGTTCGGCGCATCGTCCTTGGGCAGGAAACTTGATCCCATCAGATAGGCAGTCTCGGGATAGTCGGCCGCCACCTGGCGTGCAGCATCCTCGACAGCAAAGACTTCGCCGATGATCAGGTCATGACCGGCTTCGGAATATTCGCGCATGACGCGCTCGTAATCATTGTTCGAGGTGTTTTCCGAAAACACATACTCGATGTCGCCGCGCGCAACGGCGGCATTGGCGGCCTTGTGAATGCGGCTCACCCACTGCTGCTCGACCGGCACGGTATAGATCGCAGCAACCTTCAGCGGCCCTTCGGCGCGGGCCTTGCCCAGAAAACCGGGCATCGCGAGAGCTGCTGCACCCGCCGCAGTACCTGCAAGAATCTGGCGGCGTTTGAAAAGATGTGAATGGCTAGACGTCGTTGATTTGGTCATGGCTGACGCTCCTGTTTGAGACTGTTTTGGCTGCACCCGTCATTATTTTTTGACCAAAAGATAAAACGCCCGCGCGCCCTTGGCAACCGACTTATGCTTGTTGATGCACAATTCAGAGGCTTTTTCTGAAAGCGCTTAAAATCAGGCCAAATCCGTCGTACTGACCAGACCAGCTATGCTTTTGGGTTGCGCATTCCGCCCAATCCGCCACAACGGAACAACCCACACCCGGAAGCGGACCGCCGGGACCGACAAGGAAAGGACGCAAGCCGATGAGTGAAACTTCGCAAACAAGTCTGCTGGCACTCAACTGCGGCTCGTCCTCGATCAAGTTCGCACTGTTCACACCTGACTTCGAGCGCAGCTTCTCCGGTCTCGTCGAGGCGATCGGCCACGGCCAGATCCCGAGACTGAAGACATCGTCGGGTGATGCCGGCGAATTCGGAGCAAGCCATCACGGCCACGCTGACGTGTTGCCGCAGCTGATCAATGACATCATCCTGCCGCGTGCGGGAACGATCTCAGGCGTCGGCCACCGCATTGTCCACGGCGGTGAACGGTTCACCGCGCCGGTCATAATCGATCCCGATATTCGCGCCGGAATTGCGGACCTTATCCCGCTGGCGCCCAGCCACCAGCCGCACCATTTGGCGGGAATCGACGCAGCCATCCGGGCCTTGCCCGGCATTCCCGAGATTGCCTGTTTCGACACCGCTTTTCACACAAGCGTTGCTGCTGTTCGCCGCGAAATGCCCTTGCCCCGCAACTATGCCAGGGACGGGCTGATCCGTTACGGTTTTCACGGTTTGTCCTATGAGCATGTGGCGGCCAGCCTCTCAGGTCTCGGTCTTGCGGGAAAACGGGTGATCGCCTGCCATCTTGGCAATGGCTGCTCGATCTGCGGCATGGCGGACGGCAAAAGTGCCTGGACTTCGATGGGCTTCACCCCGCTTGACGGGCTAATGATGGGCCAGCGTCCGGGACGGCTCGACCCCGGTGCTGTCCTCTGGCTAGTCGAGCAACACAATGGCGACACCTCCGCTGTCAGCGAGCTGTTCAATCGCCGGAGCGGCTTGTTGGGTGTGTCGGGCCTGTCAGGCGACATGCGCACGCTGCTGGAAAGCGACCAGCCCGATGCGGCGTTCGCAGTCGAGATGTTCGTTGATCGGTTGGTCCAGGAAATAGGTGCGGCAGCCGCGGGACTTGGCGGTGTCGATGGCCTGGTCTTCTCAGGCGGCATAGGAGAAAACGCCGCCCCCATTCGCACCATGACCTTGCAAAAGCTTGAATGGCTTGGTTTCAATCTCGATCCAGAAGCCAACACAGCAGGGCAAAAGCGCCTGACAACCAGCGACAGCGCCCGCCACAGCTATATCGTCGAAGCTGACGAGGAGCGCATCATCGCGCAAGCCACGGCCAACCTTCTGACGGGATGAATTCGGACCCTACTGCCAATTTCCGGACAGCGCGCGCAGCAGATCCGAGCGGCTGATTTGCCCGACCAGGCGGCCCTCCGACATCACCGGAAAGCGCCGGAAGGAACTTGCCAGAAAGGCCTCTGCCGCTTCGACAAGATCGAGCTCGGCATCCAGAGCCTCCGGTTTGTCCGACATGTAATCGGCCACCGTATCACCCCACTCCCGGTAATAGCTCGCGTGCAAGGCCGCCTTCAGGCAATCCTTTTGCGACAGCATGCCGACCAGGTTCGCGTTCGCATCGAGCACCGGCGCGCCAGAAATCCTATTGTCGATCAGCAGGTTCATCGCCCGGTTGATTTCCATCTCCGGCGTCAGCGTGATCAATTCGCGGCTCATATAGGTCTTGATGCGGGGACGCTCGCTCATGAGCCCCGGCCCTTGCGGCAACCGCTGCAGGACAGCCCTGTGGCGCAAGCCAACCCGCCGCATGATCCCTTGAGCGGCGCGCGTCCGAAGATCACGCCCAACGCCAAACCAATCACGGACAAAAGCACCAGTCCAAATGCGAGCAGAAAAGTCTCCATAGTCTGTTCCTCCTACGCGCTCAAATAGGCGTCAAATCCGCCTGTCATGATCTCGTGACTGCCGTCCCTGTCGAGCCGGGCAAACAGTGCGGGAATGGCATGCACTTCGGCAAAGGCAGCCCCACGCTCCATGCCCATCACCATCAGCGCCGTCGCCAACCCGTCAGCGCGCATTGCGGTATTGGCCAGAACCGAGACTGAAGCATGCATAGCATCGACCGGGTGTGCGGTGCGCGGGTCAATCAGGTGGCTGGCCCCGCCCTGCCCCAGGTTGATATATTGCCGGCCTGTTCCCGACGTCGCCAAAGCCATTTTGCCCGGCGCCACGATGTGCGCCATCGCGTTCGCTGCCGCGTCGGGGCGTTCAACACCAACCTGCCATGCACGCCCATCCGGATGCCGCCCGAGCGTGCGAACCTCACCGCCAAGCTCAACCAGTGCCGCTTCAACGCCCACAGACGGCAAGCCGTCCATGATCTGGTCCAGCGCATACCCCTTGGCAATCCCGCACAGATCAAGCGTCAGGCCAGCGGCCCGCTTGCGCAATCCGTTTGGTGAAACCGATAGATCCTCAAGCTTCGCCGGCGCGCCATGGATGGGTCCAAACCCAAACCGGTTGACCACAGGACCGACAGTCGGATCAAAGGCCCCTCCGGTGAACCGGGACATCTCGAGTGCTTGCTCCGCAACCAGTGCCAGCGGTGCGGAACAGCTCTGCCAGTCGAGCGTATCAGCACGGTTGAAAACCGACAGTTCCGACTGCGCCAGATAGGGCGACATCGACTGATCGATCTCCGCAACCACAGTAGCCACCAGCTTCCGCACCGCATCAGATCTGGACGCATCCGGCAAGGCCGCGCGCCAGCTGCTACCGAATGCCGGACCGCCGATCCCAGTCGTGCCCGCAGATGCCGGTTGCACGGCCAATGCCATCGCGCCGGCACTGGCAGCAAGGAAATTGCGTCGCGTCATCTCCATGGCTCAGACTCCAAAATCATCTGCGAAGATATGGGATTCGTCGACGCCGGCATCATCCAGCATCGCCATCACGGCACGGATCATCATCGGCGGGCCGCACAGGTAATATTCACAGGCTTCCGGAGCCGGATGATCCTTCAGATAGTTCGCCCAGGCCACCATATGCACGAACCCGGTGCTGCCCTGCCAATTGTCTTCTGCACGCGGATCCGACAGGGCCACGGTCCAGCTGAAATTCGGGTGCGTTTCAGCCAGCGCATCAAACTCCGCCTCGTAGGGCAGATCGCCCTTGTTGCGCGCGCCGTACCAGTAGCTGATCCGGCGCTTGCTGCCGATCCGCTCCAGCTGGTCGAAGATGATCGCGCGCAACGGCGCCATGCCGACCCCACCGCCAATAAACACCATCTCGGCATCACCGGGCTGGGCGCGGAAACTGCCGAACGGCCCTGACGTATCGACCTGGTCACCCGGACGCAGCGAAAACAGCCAGGACGACACCACACCCGGCATGGCATCGGGAACCGATGGCGGTGGCAGAGCCAGCCGGATATTGAGCACGATCCGCCCCGCTTCGGTGTCCTGCGGGCGGTTGGAAACCGAATAGGCTCGGGTCACCGGCTCGGAGCTTGAAACCTTCAGTGTACCCAGGTTCTGCCACACACCCTGATGCTCGGCCGGCACATCGATATCCGCATAACCCCGCTTGAATGGCGGGGCGGTCACCTGAACGAACGACCCGGCCTCGATATCAACCTTCATGCCGTCTGGCTGGCGCAACACGATCTCGCGGATTAACGGCGTGAGCGCGGTAACGCTTTCGACCGTGCAGACAAATTTCTCCGCCGACATCAGATCATTGTCGACCTCGACATCCATATTCCCGCGCATCACCACCTGGCAGGCGAGATGAACATTGTCGCGAAGCTCGGCCTTGGTCAGCCGTGCGGCTTCCGTCGGCAGCGCAGCGGCTCCGCCCTTGAGGATTTTCACGCGGCACAGGCCGCAGGTTCCAGCGCCGGCGCAAGCCGAGGGGATCAGGATACCGTTGTCCTGCAGCGCAGACAGCAGCTTGATGCCGGTGCTCGTGTCAAACTGGCTTGAGCCATTGACGGTCAGCACTGCCGGGCGCGAAGGCGACAACAGCGATCTCGCCACCATCACCAGGACCGCAAGCAAGACAATGATGGCCGTCAGCAGCACGACACCAAGAAGGATCTCTGTCATGGCGTCACCAGAGCAAAGGCAGAGAAACCAAGCGACATCAGCCCGGTGACGATGAAGGCGCTGGCGAGCCCCTCAACACCCTTCGGCATGTCGCTGTATTTGAGCCGTTCGCGGATGGCTGCGAAGGTAATGATGGCCAAAGCCCAGCCGATGCCGCTGCCGATGCCGTAGACGACCGACTGTTCGAAATCATAATGCCGCTCCACCATGAACAGGCTGCCGCCGAGAATGGCGCAATTGACGGTGATCAGCGGCAGGAAGATGCCCAGAGCCCGGTAGAGCCGCGGCACGAACCGGTCGAGCGTCATTTCCAGGATCTGCACCATCGCGGCAATCACACCGATGAAGCTGACCAGCTTGAGGAACGTCAGATCAACTTCCGGCAATCCGGCCCAGGCCCAGGCGCCTTCCAGCAACAGCATATTGAAGATTAGGTAATTGACCGGAACCGTGATCGCCTGCACCACGATCACTGCCAGCCCTAGGCCAAACGCGGTATCGACCCGCTTGGACACGGCCAGGAAGGTGCACATGCCAAGGAAGAAGGCCAACGCCAGGTTTTCCTGGAAGATGGATTTGATCAGCAGCTCGCTCATGACCGGCCATCCTCCCGCGTCCGCAACCGGAATTCGGGGCGCTCCACCTGCTCGGGCCGCAACACCCGGACAAGCCAGACCAGAAGCCCCAGAATGAAGAACGCACTTGGCGCCAGTTGCATCAGACCGAGCGGTTGGAACCAGCCGCCATCGGCCACGGTGGTAACCAGCGGCACGCCCATTAGAGCTCCGGTTCCCAAAAACTCGCGCAACGCGCCCACAATCAGGAGCACCAGACTGTAGCCGAGGCCATTGCCAAGCCCGTCCATGACGCTCGGCAACACCGCGTTGCGCATGGCACAGGCCTCGGCCCGGCCCAGCACCAGACAGTTGGTGACGATCAGCCCAACGAAAATCGACAGCTTCTTGCTCATCTCGAACATGAACGCCTGCATGAACTGATCGATTACGATGACGATGGAAGCCACGATGGTGATCTGGATGATCAGCCGGATCGAGGGCGGAATGTGATGCCGCATCAGGCTGATCACGCAGTTCGACAGGCACAGCACCACCGTCAGCGCCACCGACATGGTGATCGCGGTCGACAACGTGGTCGTCACCGCCAGCGCCGAGCAAATGCCCAGGATCTGCAGGGTAATGGGATTGTTGCCGACCAAGGGGGCGATGAGATGATGTTTGAGCGACATCCTAGAGCCCTTTCTGCCGGAGCCGGGTCAGGAACGGGCCGAACCCTTTGTCCCCGAGCCAGAACCGCAAAATATTGGTCATCCCGTTGCTGGTGCGGGTGGCGCCGGAAATGCCATCGACCTCATAGGGCGTCGATGCACCACCCTTCACCAGCTCAATGCGAACTGTTCCGGTTTCATCTGCGATTTTCTTGCCGGGCCATTGTGCCAACCAGTCCGGCTCCTCGATCCGGGCGCCAAAGCCGGGCGTGTCGCCTTGCTCGACAATCGCCAGCGCCGCGACAGTCACCAGATCCGCCTCGATCGCCAGGGCCGCCCGGATGGTCGACTGATAGCCCGCACCATAAACAGGCAGTACGATCAGCATCAGATCGCCGTCCTTCTGCAGCAGATAGACAGGCGATTGATTGGCACGGCGTTTGATCCCGGCAATATCTGCATCAGGGTCCAGCGCGATGCTCGCCTCTTCATCTTGTAGCGCCGCGGCGAGATCAAACGCTGCGGCGTCATCACTGCTTGCAAAGCTGCCGTCATCAAGATTGACTAGCCGGGTCTCCAGCGTGTCGACCCCGGTTTCCATCATCAGATCACGCATGCCCGGCAGAGTGTCGAGCATCTTGTCCATCCGGGCCTGCTGCTCGGCGGCACGATTGGCCTCCTGATAGGGTCTGAGCATCACAGCGGTGACCGAGACAGCTGCAGAAGAAACCAGCGCCACGAGCACTGCCATGCCGATGATCTTGACCAGATCGTCATTGGACCGCGCAAAGAAGTTACGTACTGGCGAAAACAGCTCAGCCATGCCGCGCCCTCCGCCGCCGGACAATCAGCGCCACCGCCATGTGATCGACAAGCGGTGCGAAGAGACTGGCAAGAAGCGAGGCAAACACCACCGCAGCCGGTGCCACGGCAGGGCCGGCTGCCGTATCAAAAAGCACGATCAGCACCCCGGCCAGCGCGCCAAACACCCAGCGGCCCGGATTTGTCGAAGCACCTGCAACCGGATCTCCAATCATGAACACCACGCCAAACACAGCGGTGACCGCAACACTCAGCAAGCCGCTTGAACCATTCTGAACCAAACCCGCGATGAGCAGAACCACAGTGACGGAAACGAGATTTCGCCAAGAAACAAGCCCGCCCCCAAGCAACAGCACCAGACCCGGCAGCGTCGCCAGCGCCATGATCTCGCTGCTGGCCGCGAGTTCTGTTCCGGTGAAGGAAAACACAAGAAAACCGACAGCGGCCGCGGCACCCGAAACAATGCCGTACCCCCGGCCGCCAAACACCAGTTCGCCAAAGACAACGCCCAGGCTGACGGCCACGACGATCTGCCAGGCCGGAACCGCTGCCGGCACCAGAATTGCAAAGATCAGCGCCACGGTTGCTGTATGCAAACTCAGTGAGCGGCCACGGATCAGATCGAACGCCAGCTCCCAGATCAGGCAAGTGAGAGCCGCGGTCAGCAACACAGCGATTTGCGCCGCGCCGCGCTCGGCCAGGCTCACCGCTACCGGTGCAGCCAGTGCAATCAGCTGCGCAATCGTCACCCGCGCCGGGGTCCAGCCGGTGCGCTGCCGCATGCGGAATGGATCGAGAATCCAGCCGGTCATGCGTCCTCCGCCAGTTCATCAAGCACCTGGCGCAGCATGCGGCCGTAATCCGCTCCGCTGGTGCAGGTAAGCGAGAGGGCGGCGACATCTTCCTCGACCATTTCAAGGCATCCCAGCCGGTCGGCGATCTCCGCATCGCCAACGCTCAGCGCCCGCAAAAACGGCACAACCGGAACATCAAAAGCAAGCGCCTGCTCCAGAGCTGCGGTTGGAATCAACGGCGCGGGTTGCGATGAATGCCGTTGGAAAAATGTCATCAAACCCCGTTTTGAATCCCTGCCCTGAGGTGCGGCATCGTCGAGCAAGGTGATCTGTTGATGATAGCGTCCCAGCCATGAAGCCTGCCGCCCGCTCGCCACCGAGCCGGAAACAATGCAGAGCGGCGAGCCATGGCTACCCGGCAGCGTTTCCTCGCGGATCAGCTCCTGCAGATTCGCACCGGCAACGGTCCTGAGCAGCCTTGGCTGCACAGCGCGCGGCCCCGCCAGAGCGACAATCCGGCTGAAATCATGAACACCGGTCTCGACCAGCTTGCCGATCGCCGCCACATCCTGATAGCCGATGCTCCAGACCGACCGGTCTTTATCGACCGGATGCAGCCGGTGAATATGAGTTCCGCTTAACCCCGAAGACGGAGCATCAGGAAAAAACGCCCCGCGAATGCGGTCACCGCACCCGGCAGCGATATCTGCACCCGGTGTCTGGCAGACATGGACCTTTCCGCTGGTCAAAAGCGCGATAGCTTTCAGTCCCGCTGCGAAAGCATCCCGCTGGCCTTCAAGCACCACTCTGGGGTCGGGCGCATGCGGGTTGTCCGGCGTCACGGTCACAAAGATAGCCTCCGGCACGGCATCAGGTGCAGGAATGCGGCCATAAGGACGGGTCAGAAAGGCCGGCCAGAAACCCATGGCGAGAAGCGTCTCGCGGACCTCTTTCGCGCTCGTCATTGCAATGGCTGTTGGATCCGGCTCGGGCTGATCGGGCTCCGATCTTATGACCAGCGCGGACAAGCTGCGTCGCGGTCCCAGCGTAATCGAGTCAACAACACCTGACACCGGCGAAACGAAGACCACATCAGGGTTGGCGCGGTCATGAAAAACCGCTTGGCCGCGTGTGACCCGTTCGCCTTGCTCGCACAGCAGTTTCGGTCGCAGCCCCGGCAAATCCGCCCCGATGAGCGCAACCTGCGTCACAGCTACACCCTCTTCGACCCTTTGTTCGGGAAGCCGGGTATGGTCGATCTTCAAGCCGGACAACACTATCAACATCACCTTGTTTGTTCCGGCCTGACGATCCCTGCGTCAAGTCAGACACTGCAGTTGAATATGCCTGAAGCCTAGCAGGGCAAAACACCCATGCCTTGAGCCAGATCAAAGCGGGACTTCACGCCTGCGTCATACTCAGAAGAAAAAACGAGCATCCAGAATTGCCGGTTGAACCCAATCTGACTGAACTGCTGGAGGACCACCCGTGTTGTACACCCGTCTTGCCTTACCACTCATCTCGCTGTTTTTAATCGCCGTTCCGGCGGCTCAGGCGCAGGATCAATCTCCTGTCACCTCGATTGTCGAAAGCTGGATTGCCTCGCCGCACGGTGACCGAACCTCTGAAGCCTTTGTGCATTGGAACGAGGATGGCGCGGTGCCTGAAGATTGCGCCACCTGCCATTCAGGCCCCGGATTGATGGATTTTCTTGGCGCTGACGGCTCATTGGCAGGCAAGGTTGACACCCCCGCACCAACCGGTTCGCCAATTGACTGCGTTGCCTGCCACAACAAGTCTGCCGCAGAGCTCGAACAGATCACCTTCCCCTCCGGTGAAATCATGACCGAGGCCAGCCCGTCGGCCATTTGCATGGTCTGCCATCAGGGGCGCGCATCAAGCGACAGCGTAAATGCAGCGATTGCTGGCAGCGAGGACGACGCCATCAATGGCGATCTCGGCTTTATCAATGTTCACTACGCGGCTTCGGCAGCAACCATGTTTGGCGGCTCCGTTCGCGGCGGCTACCAGTATGAAGGCAAGTCCTATGCCGAGCGGTTTGCTCACGTGCCCGACTTCAACACCTGCACCACATGCCATGATCCACACACCACCAAGGTTGTTGCCATCGATCAGTGCGTCGCCTGCCACAAGGGCGCGGAAACTGTCCGCGATATCCGCATCACCCCGGCTGACATTGATGGCGACGGCGACACCAAGGAAGGCATCCGCGCCGAAATCAGCACCCTGCATGAAAAGCTTGGCGAGGCCTTCATGGTTTACGCAAAAGAGGTCTCCGGCAAACCCATAGTCTACGATGCGCATGCCTACCCCTACTTCTTCAATGATCTGAACGAAAACGGCATGTCAGATCCTGACGAGGCCAGCTTCCCGAACCGGTACCAGAGCTGGACGCCGCGACTTCTGCGCGCAGCCTACAATTACCAGTTCCTGGCCAAGGAGCATGGCGCCTACGCGCACAATCCGCGCTACGCCATCCAGCTCGCCTATGACAGTCTTGAGGATCTTTCCTCGAAGGCTTCCGTTGACATGGCGGGCATGACCCGGCCGTGAACAACTGAACCAGCACCATCTGACGGCCCGGGCAGGCTTTCCGGGCCGTTTTGTTGAGCAAGCGCATCAAGCACGGTTTTGAATTGGGGCTATGACGATGGAAAATGCTGAAGTTTTGGTCGCAATCGGCATTTTGTTTCTGGCTGGCCTGCTGCTCGACAAGATCGGCCGGATTGTCCATGTCCCCCGCGTCACCTTGCTGATCCTGCTGGGCGCACTGCTCGGTCCGCCGGTGCTTGATCTACTGCCGCACAGCTTCAACGATTCCAACGAGTTCTACGCGCCCACTGCTCTGACCATGGTGGCCTTCCTGCTCGGCGGCACTCTTAACCCTGAAACGTTGAAAGCCCATGGCCGCGAAATCATGATCATTTCGCTGACACTGGTGGCGGTCTCCGTTGTGGTGGTGGCGACAGGCCTGTGGCTGATCGGTCTTCCGGTGGGCATCGCGGTGCTGCTGGGTGGGCTGTCGGCAGCCACTGACCCTGCCGCCACCCATGATGTCATCACCCAGACCCGGGCCAAGGGACGGTTTGCCGGAAACCTTCTCGGCATTGTCGCAATCGATGATGCCTGGGGCCTGCTGGCCTTCTCTGCCGCCCTGACCATCGCCGGCATGTTGATGGATCAGGACGCAATGGTGGCCATACTCCATGGCGCGCGCGAAGTTGGCGGCGCAATTGTGCTCGGGCTTGCAATCGGCTTGCCGGCTGCATTTCTGACCGGACGGATCAAACCCGGCGAGCCAACCCTGATCGAGGCTGTGGGACTGGTTTTTCTGTGTTCCGGCTTTGCCTTGTATTTCGGATTTTCTTTTCTGCTGACGGGCATGGTCTGCGGTGTCACGATCGTCAATCTCGCGCGCCATCACGAGCGGCCGTTCTACGAGATCGAAAGGATCGAATGGCCCTTTATGCTGCTGTTCTTTGTCATGGCCGGGGCTTCGCTGAAGACAGCCAACATGGCCGAGATCGGATACATTTGCGCGGCTTACTGTGTTTTCCGGGCACTGGCCCGGCTGCTCGGCGGCTGGCTTGGCGGACGTCTGGCCGGGCTGCCTCCAACCGAAAGCCGCCTCACCGGTCTCGGCCTGATGCCGCAGGCGGGCGTCGCCATCGGCATGGCGCTGGTCGCCAGCGAACGCTTTCCGCTGATTGGTGAAGATCTGCTGGCGGTCGCTGTCGCAAGCACGATTGCCTTTGAAATCGTTGGTCCATTTCTCACGCAGATTGCCCTGCGCAGGGCAGCAGGGACTGAAGCATCTGAGACTAATGGCTAATGCGCGACAGACCCCGTTTTCCCCGACCTTTGGAAGGCGGTACTTGTTTTCAATGAATTCAAATGACACTATCAATCATCTGTCACGTCGAAAGAGTTGAAATCAACAATTCCGGGCCAACCGGAAGCATCACGGAGCCGGCGAACAAGGACAGGGAACCGCATAAATTCCTTGGGAGGAAACATGTCTAATACAGTTAATCGCAGAAAATTCCTGCGCGGCTCAGCCATTGCTGGCGCCGCAGTTCTGGCAACTCCGGCAATTGCTCAGAACGCCACAACAACACTGAAGATGCAGGCGGCCTGGGGAGGCGGCATCTTCCTCGAGAACGCCCAGTCTTTTGCCAGCCGCGTCAACGAAATGTCCGGCGGATCCCTGGTGATCGAAGTCCTGTCGGTCGATGCCGTGGTTAAAACCAGCCAGATGCAGGATGCAGTGCATCGCGGCGTGCTCGATGCGGCGCATTACGTATCGGCCTACTGGTACGGCAAATCCAAGGCAGCTTCGCTGTTTGGCACCGGCCCCTGCTTCGGGTGGTCGAGCCAGGAAATGCTGGGCTGGATCTATGCCGGCGGCGGTCAGGAACTGTTCGACGAACTGATGGGCAATCTGCGCCTCAACGTCGTGTCGTTCTTCAACTCGCCGATGCCGGCGCAGCCACTGGGCTGGTTCCAGGAAGAAATCACCGACGCAAGCCAGATGAACGGCCTGAAGTACCGCACCGTTGGCCTCGCCGCTGACGTTCTGCTCGAAATGGGCATGTCCGTCGTGCAGCTGCCGGGCGGTGAAATCCAGCCGGCAATGAAGTCCGGCCTGATTGATGCGGCGGAGTTCAACAACCCGACCTCCGACCGTGACTTCGGCATGCAGGACGTCTCCAAGTTCTACCACCTGGCGTCTTACCATCAGAGCCAGGAGTGCTTCGAAGTCACGATCAACAAGGACAAGTTCAACGCGCTGTCGCCCGAACATCAGGCGATCATCCGCAACGCCTCCATGGCCGAAAACTCCGGCTTCTATTGGGGCAACACCAAGCGGTATGCCGACGACCTCGTCAAGCTGCAGGAGCAGGATGGCGTGAGCGTCTTCCGCACACCCGACAGCGTCATGGCAGCACAGCTTGAAGCGTGGGATGTGGTCACTCAGCGGATCGCCGGAGAAGACCCCTTCTTCGCCAAGGTGATGGAATCGCAGATGGCCTACGCCAAGAACGTGATGGGCTATCTGAACCTCAACCAGCCCAACTATCAGCAGGCCTACAAGCATTACTTCGGCTGACCGGAGAGTGTAGCAAGCGAATGCTCCGGGGGCCCCTGTGGTCCCCGGACATCGGACGCTCAGGGATGGGCGAAAAACATCCCGGCTATCCTGGAGGGGGTAATTTATGAAATTTGTTTACGCCGTAGAGGGTCTTAGCCTCTGGGTCGGGCGGGCATTCGGCTGGTGTATCCTGATCCTCACGCTGTCGGTCTCGTACGAGGTCTTCGTGCGCTATGTGCTCAATTCGCCGACAGTTTGGGCGTTTGACATGATGATCCAGATGTATGGCGCACTGTTGCTGATGTGCGGCGCCTATGCGTTGGCCCAGGACACCCATGTCAGGGCTGATGTCGTCTACCGACTGTTTCCGGTCAGGGTGCAGGCCACCCTCGATTTCGTGTTGTATTTCCTCTTCTTTTTCCCCGGCATCCTCGCATTGGTGTGGTTCGGTTATGAAATCGCTGCCGACAGCTGGCGCTACAAGGAAGTGAGTTTCAACAGCCCCGCGAGTATCCAGATCTATTTCTTCAAGTCACTGATTCCGGTTTCGGGTGGGCTGCTCATGCTTCAGGGTTCTGCCGAACTTGTCCGCTGCGTGATTGCAATGCGGACCGGCGTCTGGCCGGAAAGGCTAGCCGACGTGAAGGAAACCGAAGATCTGCTGACGGAGGCGGACATGGACACGATCCGTTCCGTCATTCCGGGCAAATAGCAAATTCGCATGGCGCTGTGAGAAAGAGTAAGAGATGACAAATCCCGAAGTCGCCCTGCTGATGCTTGGCTTGTTTATTGTGCTGGTTTTGCTGGGCTTCCCGATTGCCTTCACCCTTCTGGCAATGGGCGTCGGTTTTGGCTACTACGCCTATCATCAGGGTCACCCGATCGAGACCTTCACCGACATTTTCAACAACAACATCTTCTATCTGCTCAACCAGAACACCTATTCGGTGATGGAAAACCCCACCCTTGTGGCGATCCCGCTGTTTTTGTTCATGGGATACGTGGTGGAACGCGCCAACATCGTCGACAAGCTGTTCTTCTCGCTCTACATGGCCGCACGCAACCTGCCGGGCAGTCTGGCGATTGCAGCACTGCTGACCTGCGCGGTATTCTCGACCGCATCCGGCATCGTCGGAGCCGTGGTCACCCTCATGGGCCTTCTGGCTTTCCCGGCCATGGCCAACGCCAACTACAACAAGAGCTTCGCCTCGGGTGTGATTTGCGCCGGCGGTACTCTCGGTATCCTGATCCCGCCCTCGATCATGCTGATCGTCTACGCGGCCATCGCCGATCTCTCGCCGTTGCGGCTTTATGCGGCGGCAGTCTTTCCGGGCTTGCTGCTGGCCGGCCTCTACATTGTCTATGTCATGGTCCGGGTCTGGATCACGCCCAGCCTGGCCCCCAAGCCGCAGATGAAAGATGTCCCGCCACCGCGCGAAATCTACTGGGACCTGTTGGTCAGCTTCGTCCCGCTCACGGTTCTGATCGCGCTCGTTCTGGGGTCTATTCTGGGCGGGCTCGCAACACCTGCCGAAGCTGCCGCTATGGGCGCCCTGGGCGGTATCGTTCTGGCGGTACTCTATCGTTCCATGTCCTGGAGGAAGCTGAAGGAAAGCGTTTTCCTGACCGCAAAGGCCACGGCAATGGTGTGTTGGCTGTTCGTCGGCTCCTGGACCTTCGCCTCCGTCTTCTCCTATCTCGGCGGACACGATATCATTGCCCATTGGGTCGGTGGCATGGACCTTGAGCCCTGGCAGTTCCTGGTTCTGGCCCAGATCATCATCTTCCTGCTTGGCTGGCCGCTCGAATGGTCGGAGATCCTGATCATCTTCGTGCCGATCTTCCTGCCTCTGCTCGAAGTGTTCGGGGTCAACCCCTACTTCTTCGCGATGCTGGTGGCGCTCAATCTGCAGACCTCATTCCTGACACCGCCCATGGCCATGTCGGCCTATTACCTGAAAGGGGTGCTCAAGAACCAAATCGAACTCATGGAGATCTTCCGTGGAATCATGCCCTATCTCGGCATCGTGATCCTCACCATGGCGATCATGTACCAGTTCCCAGGTATTGCACTCTGGTTCCCCGACTATCTCTTCGGTACGTACATCCCGTGAAGCAGGATCCGGCATCACTGACAGCGCAGCAGGCTGCCAGCCATATAAGGCAAGGGCTGCTGAGTTCGGTCGATCTGGTCAAGGCTTGCCTTGCCCGGATCGAGCAAACCGACGCCTCGATCGGGGCCTGGTCTCATCTCGACCCGGAGCAGGCCCTCGACCAGGCGGCGGAAATGGATCGGATCCGGCGCTCGGGTTTCGCGATTGGTGCCCTGCACGGCGTACCTGTCGGCCTCAAGGACATCGTTGACACCGCCCATATGCCGACCGAGCGGGGAACACCCATCTTTGCCGGTCGACAACCCGATGCCGATGCGGCCATCGTCGAACGGCTTCGAGAGGCCGGCGCGGTGATTATGGGAAAGACGGTGACGACGGAACTGGCTTTCCTCAATCCCAGCCAAACCCGTAATCCGCACAATCCGGATCGCACGCCCGGTGGTTCCTCCAGCGGCTCCGCAGCCGCAGTTGCCGCCCATCATGTGCCTCTGACCATCGGCACCCAGACCAACGGTTCGGTGATCCGCCCCGCGTCCTTCTGTGGTGTTTACGGCTTCAAGCCCACACGAGGTATCATCTCACGCCGCGGAATACTGCAAACCTCGGTCTCGCTCGATCAGGTCGGTGCGTTTGCACGATCACTCGAAGATGTCGCCTTACTCTCCGACGTCCTGGGCGGCTATGACCAGACAGACCCGGCAAGCTTCCCAAGACCCCGACCGGCAATGGCCCGGGGCGCGGCGGAAACAGCACCGGTGGAACCCGATTTTGCCTTTTTCGACATGCCGTTTCATGATCGCCTGTCCGGCGATGCCCGTGACGGTCTGGAAGCGGTAATCGAAACGCTCGGTGAGCGGGTATCGCGGCTTCAGCCGGCTGACACCATGGCCGGGCTGGTTGGAGTACAAGCGACCATCCATGAATACGAAATCTGCATGCATCTTGCCGAGAGTTTTGACGCACACTGGGATCAGGTAAGCCCGCTCCTGCAAACCGTGGTCGAGCGAGGCCGCCAGATCAGCAAGGCCCAGTATGAAGACGCACTAGCGGTCAAGGCGTCGGCGGAAAAGTTCTTTGCGGATTTCTTCGTCGAATTCGATGCGATCATCGCCCCGAGTGCCGCGGGCGAAGCGCCGCTGTCGGACCAAGGCACCGGCGACCCGATCTTCTGCACCTTATGGACGCTCGCCGGCCTGCCAACGATCACCTTGCCGCTGATGGTCGGAGAGAATGACTTGCCCATAGGCGTGCAATTGATCGGCCCCGCCGAAAAGGATGACCGGCTTCTCAGAACAGCCGGTTGGCTCCAGACCAGACTGGCGGAGGAAACCGCTTGAACCCCGCCCAAGGAGAAGACCATGTCCTACACAGTTAAACTGATTGCCGGGTTCATCGGGACCGCACTGCTGGTCGTCTTCGTGGTCGGCCTGTCACACAGTATCTCCACCGGATTTGCCGGCTTCTGGGGCGGATTCCCATTCATGGTGATCATCATTGTCGTACTGGCGATGGCAATCTACGACTACTGGGATGAATGCGTCCGCAGGCGCAAACAATGACCAGGCCGAAGCTGTGGATCGCCCGCAGACTTTCCGATGCCACGCTTGAGCGAGCGCGGCGCGACTATGACACGATCATCAATATGGACGACGGATTGAGCACGGCCGACGATATCATCGCCATGAGCGCCAAGGTCGACGCAATCATCCCCTGCCATTCCGAACGCTTCAGCGCGGATGTCGCAGCAAGGCTCGACCCACGGCTGAAGATCATCGCCAACCATTCAGTCGGCGTCGACCATTGCGATCTGCCGGCCCTGAAAGCCCGCGGCATAGCGGTCACCAACACCCCAGACGTGCTGTCGGACGCCACAGCCGAGATCGCCATGCTGCTGATGCTCGGTGCGGCACGGCACGCCTCCGAGGGAGATCATCTGGTCCGCTCCGACAAATGGGATTTCTGGAGCCCGTCCTTCATGGTCGGCAAACAGGTGACAGGTGCGCGCCTTGGCATCGTCGGGATGGGGCGCGTCGGCCAGGCCTTTGCCCGCAAGGCCCGCGGCTTCGACATGGAGATCCATTACTACAACCGGACGCGTCTGCCCGCCGATGAGGAGTTTGGTGCGACCTATCACAGCTCGATCGACAGCCTTTTGCCAGTTTCCGATTTCCTATCCCTGCATTGTCCGGCAACGCCTGAAACAACCGGCTTGATGGACGCTGGGCGGTTTGCGCAGCTACCCGAGGGCGCCATTATCGTCAACACGGCGCGGGGAGCGCTTGTCGACGAAGCAGCTCTTCTCGATGCACTCGGCAGTGGCCGCCTAGCCGCTGCAGGTCTCGATTGCTTTGTCACCGAACCAGGTGGAAACCCTGCCTTCGCACCGCACCGGAGCATCTTCATGTTACCCCATATCGGCAGCGCCACCCGGCGCACCCGCGACGCCATGGGCTTCCGGGCGCTGGACAACCTCGACGCATTCTTCCGCGGCGACCAGCCTGGGGATTTGCTGTAGGGCACTTTCTCCGCCCGGTGGAACCTTCACCAGGATGCGGTGTTTGAATAGCAGCCCGATTACAACCGGCTTGCACCTGCAACCTTTTCAAGGTCAAATCCGCTTATGAGCTACCGCCAACCCAGCTTTACTCTCGGCGTCGAAGAAGAGTACCTGCTTGTTGACCGCGAAAGCCTTGATCTCGCCGCAGCACCGGAATCACTGATGAGGGACTGCGCCGCCGAATTGGGGGACAAGGTCAGTCCGGAATTCCTGCAATGCCAGATCGAAATCGGCACGGGCGTCTGCAGGACGGTCGCCGAAGCCGGCGCCGATCTGGCGCGCCTGCGTACCGTGATCGCTGACGTCGCCCGCCGGTATGGCCTGGCACCGCTTGCAGTATCCTGCCATCCCTTTGCCGACTGGCACAAACAACATTTCACCGACAAGCCGCGATACCGTGCGCTTGAGCGTGATCTTGGCGGTGTCGCCCGCCGCATGCTGATCTGCGGAATGCATGTTCATGTCGGGATTGATGACGACGAGAGCCGCATCGATCTGATGGCCCAGTTTCCCTATTTTTTGCCGCATCTTCTCGCCCTGTCGACCTCGTCCCCCTACTGGAAAGGTGACGACACCGGGCTCAACGCCTACAGGCTGACCGTCTTTGACAACATGCCAAGAACTGGTTTGCCGCCGCGGTTCTCTTCCTGGTCGGAATATGAACGCTCCGTGCAGGTCATTATCGACAGCGGCCTGATCGAGGACAGTTCCAAGATCTGGTGGGACCTGCGCCCTTCCTCTCGCTTCCCGACCCTGGAGTCGCGCATTTGCGATGTCTCGCCGAGACTGGATGATGCGCTTGCCATTGTCGCACTGACCCAGTCAATCATGCACATGCTTTGGCGGCTGCGACTGAGCAACCAGCGCTGGCGCATCTATGACCGGTTTCTGGTCGGAGAGAACCGCTGGCGCGCCCAACGTTACGGTGTCTCGAAAGGAATGATCGATTTCGCACGGGGCGAGGTCATTGTCTTTGCCGATCTTCTCGAGGAGATCATCGAGATGGTGCGCGAGGACGCCGAGGCGCTCGGCTGCTGGGACGAAGTTCAGGCAACCCGGCGGATCGTCGAGCATGGCACGAGTGCCGACCGGCAACGCACGGTCCATCAAACCGCGGTTGCCGGCGGTGCCAGCACCCTGGAAGCCCACAAGCAAGTAGTCCGCTCCTTGATTGCGGAGTTTACCGAGGGCCTCGAAAAACACGGCAAGCGTTCGGACAACCAGGCAACTTCCTGACTGTCACACCATCAGCACATGAACCGGGCCCTACAGCGCCGCTCATCCAATGGGATGCGCAAAGGTCGCTGCAACGCTATCAAATGATGCATATGCTTTAGCGTTCAAATAAAACTACTTGAACGCGACATGCATTAGTGGGCCGCACTTGCGCCATCCGGAACAGTTTCGCTGGCCTTCGGATCATGGTCACCCTCGCGCTTGACCCGGAACACCGCCAGATACAAGGCGGGGGCGAAGAACAGTGTGATGACCGTTCCGGCGATGATGCCACCCATCATCGCATAGGCCATCGGCCCCCAGAAGATCTGCCGCGAGATCGGGATCAAGGCCAGGCTTGCCGCAGCTGCCGTCAGCAGGATTGGACGTGCACGCGCGTCGGACGCATTGAACACGGCATCCCACGCCGACTGCCCCTTGCTGCGAAGCACCTCGATCTCGTCGATAAGGATGATCGAATTGCGGATCAGGATACCGATTAGAGCCAACACGCCGAGGATTGCCACAAAGCCGAGCGGCGCGCCCGAAGGAACCAGTGCTGCAACAACGCCGATTAGGCCCAGAGGCGCCACACAGACAACAACGAACATCAGTCTGAAGCTCTGAACCTGGATCATGATCAGCATCAACATGGTCAGGATCATGACCGGTACAACGGCAACAATCGGCGCCTGGCTCTTGGCGCTTTCAGCCACAGCTCCGCCAACTTCGACATGGTAACCAAGCGGAAGCTTTGCGTTGAACGCCTCTATCTGGTCATTCAAGGCGGTCACAATCGTTGCGGGCTGATCTTTGGAAGAGATTGCCGCCTTGATCGTGACTGTCGGGGTCCGCCCGCGCTGGTGAATGACCGGCGGTTCGGTCTCGTAGCTGAAGCGCGCAACTGCGCGCAACGGGATCGTTACCGAACCTGCCCCCGACAGCTGGAGATCGGCAAGCGCCTCCACCGATTGACGCGAGGCGGCATCGCCCCGTGCGACGATGTCGACCAGATAGGCCGCATCGCGAAGTTGTGTCACCGAAGCCCCGTCATAGATCGCATTCAACGCAGACGCGATATCACGCGGCGTGATTCCGAGCTGTCGGGCCTTGTCCTGCAGAATGTCCACCCGCACCACGCGGACAGGTTCGTTCCAGTCCATGATAACGCCCTCGAGCCTATCATCGGATGCAACAACCGCTGTCAGATCACGGGCGTAATCACGCAAGGTTTCTATTTCGGGCCCGGCAATGCGATATTGCACCGGCCGGCCGACCGGAGGTCCGATCTCAAGAAGCTTGACGAACACATCAACGCCGGGGAATTCGTTTTCTGCAACCGTCTTCAGCTCTGCTCTGAGCTCATCACGCGCCTCTACCGATGGTGTCTGAATGACGATCTGGCCGATATTGGGACCCGGCGTTGTGACATCATAGGCAAGCAGGAAGCGTGGTGCGCCTTCGCCAACATAGGTCGACCAGAACAGGACATTCTCGTTGCCCTCCAACCTGCTTTCCATCCGTGCCATCTCTGAAGAGGTCTGCGAGATCGAGGCATTCTGCGGCAGGGTGAAATCGAGAATGAGCTCTGGCCGGTCGGAATTCGGGAAGAACTGCTGCTCGACGAACCGCATGCTGAAGACCGAAAAGGCAAAGACAGCAAGCGTCAACCCGATCGTGATCCAGCGATGGTTCATGCCGGCTTTGAGCACAAAATGAAACGCCTTCCTTATCCGGCCCGGCTCGCCACTGTGGTGCTTGAGCTTGGCGGGCAGGAATGTCACGCCCAGAAGCGGCGCAAAAAGCACAGCGACGACCCACGACACGGTGAGGGAAACCGCAATCACGACGAAAAGCGAGAAGGTAAATTCACCAGCCGCAGACGTATTGAGCCCGATGGGTATAAATCCAGCGACTGTCACGAGGGTTCCCGAGAGCATTGGAAATGCGATCGAGGTCCAGGCGTATGAGGCGGATTTGGTCAGGGGTTCCCCACGCTCGAGCCGCGTGATCATGGTCTCGATGGCGATCATGGCATCATCGACGAGCAGTCCAAGCGCAATTATCAGCGCACCAAGCGAAATCCGCTGCAAGGTGAACCCGGTATAGGCCATCACCACAAACGTAATCGCCAGCACCAGCGGAATGGTCAGCGCAACCACGAAGCCTGCGCGCAGGCCAAGCGAAATGAAGCTCACCGCCAGCACGATCAGGATTGCTTCCAGCAGCGCCTGAAGAAAGTGCCCAACGGCTTCCTCGACCACATGGGGTTGGTCCGCGACCTGGTGGATCTCAACGCCGATCGGCAACTCAGCCTGGGCCTTGGCAATGACAGCGTCTATCTCTTCGCCAAACTCGACAATGTTGGCGCCCTGCCGCATGCCTGCTGCAAGACCGATCGCCTCTTGTCCTTTGTAGCGAAACAATGCCGATGCAGAATCCTCATAGGATCTGCGGATATCAGCAACGTCGGTCAAACGGAAGAACCGGTCACCGACGCGCAAATTGATATCCTCTAGGCTTTCCGCCCCGGAGAACTGCCCCCCGATCCGTACCAGCACCCGCTCCGGTCCTGCATCGATCACCCCTGACGGAAGGATTGCGTTCTGGGCAGCCAGCGTTGCCTGCACGGCCTCCTGGTTGAGGCCCATTGCAGCCAGACGCTCTGTCGAGAATTCGATATAGATTATCTCGTCGCGTGTGCCGAAGAGTTTCACCTTGCCGGCATCAGGCAAGGCTTGCACCGATCGGCGAACGACTTCGGCATAGTCGCGCACCTCACGCGGGGTAAATCCATCATAGGTGAATGCGTACAGATTGCCGAACACATCGCCGAAGCTGTCATTGAAACTGAACCCGGCAAACTCGGCCGGAAACTCGCCGCGAATGTCCGCCATCATGTTGCGCACGCGCTGCCAGATCTCCGGCAGATCTTTCGCCGATGTGCTCGCCAGGAGTTCGATATAGACGATGCTTTGCCCCGGTCGTGTCACCGAACGGGTGAAATCCAGCTCGTCCAGATCCTCGAGCTTCTTTTCGATCCGGTCCGTCACCTGCGTCAGGGTTTCCCGCGTGTCGGCACCGGGCAGCGCCGCCGATATGATCATGGTCTTGATCGCGAAGTTCGGGTCTTCCTCGCGCCCGATCGACATGTAGGAAATGATCCCGGCGACCACCGAGACGATCATCAGGAACCAGACAAACGAACGGTGCTTCAGCGCCCAGTCGGAGAGATTGAAAGAGTTCATTCCGACACACGCGGGCCTACGGCCTGCCCTTCTTCAAGTGAATGGATACCTTTGACAACAACTTCATCTCCGCTGGAGAGACCGGAGCTGACGACAACGAAATCAGCAGATACGCCCGAGACCTCCACCGGCCTGAGGGAAACCGAATTGCTGGTGCGATCGACGACCCAGACGCCCGACGGTTCCAGCAGAGCCGAGCGCGGAAGAATGATATTCGCCTGCTTGCCCACAGCGGGCGAGACCCTCACCAGCGAACCAAGCCGGAATGCCTGTGGTGCATCCTCGACGCTCAGATGCAGCCGATAGGTCCGGGTAGCCTTCTCAGCCACCGGATCGATGCGGGTCAGCAGCACATCGGCTTGAATGCTTTCGCTCGCCATTAGACTGGCGACGAACCGGTCACCAAGCTTCTGCAGCCCGACCTCCGCCTCGGAAACATCGATGACAATTTCCCGCTTGCCGATCGCAGCGAGTTGCAAAACCGTCTGACCTTCGGACAAGGCCGCTCCTGGTTCTGCAAACGTGTTGGTGACAACGCCGTCATAGGGAGCGGTCAGAATGGCAAGGTTTTTCACGTCCAGCGCACGAGCCTGCGAGGCCTTGGCTTGATCCAGCCGCGCCTGCGCCGAGATCAGGGCGCGCTCTGCATCCTCAAGCCGCGTTGCGCTGTCGACGCCGCGTTCCGCCAGGGTCTTTGCTCTTTCCCGCGCATCGGTGGCGGACCGCAGCTGGGCCTGGGCCACGGTCACGCCGGCATCCGCAGTACGCAGGTCGGAATCAAGATCTGTCGTATCCAACGCAGCCAGCACGTCGCCTTTGCTGACCAGATCGCTGGTATCGACGGGGCGGGTGGCAACAGTGCCGCTCATCGGAAAACCAAGCGCCGTTTCGGTCTTCGCTACGACCGTGCCGGTGTAGCTGAGCGCAATGCCCGCCTGAGGATCGACGATCAGCGAGACCACCGGACGCACCTGCTCTTCGCTCTGGAGGGCAGCGTCTTCGGCATTCGCCGGCAGGCTCAGGGCGAGGCCAAGAAGAAGGATCGGAAATCTCATTTTTTCTCTCCGGCGCGGCGGACCATGCGTCCGGGATAAAGCAGTTGCGCTCCCTTGCCGACGATCCAGGCACCGTCTTCGACGCCGTCACGGATCAGGATACGGCCCGTTTCATAGCGGTCGATGGTCACCGGGTGGAGTGACACCTGCATGGTTTCCCTGTCGACCTGCCAAACCGCAGGGCCGTCCGCCGTGGCGCTGATGACCGAAAACGGAAGGCTGATCTGCCCCGGCAACTTCTCGGTCACCGATCCTCGCACCGAGTCGCCGTAGCCAAGCCCGGCCGGCGGATTGATGACATCCACAGTCGCGGCAACCGTGCCGGTCCGCTCATCGATCAGCGGCGAGATCTCGCCGATCCGGCCTTCAAACTTTTCTTGCGGCCTGGACAGCCGGGATAGGATTATGTTGGAGCGCGGCGCCTCGCGGATCATCATCACTTCGGGAACCTCGAAGACCGCTTCATACCCCTTGTCCAACGCCAGTTCCATGGCCGTTTGGGCAGGCGCTATGATTTGGCCTGGCTCAATGTTCCGCGCGGTCACAGTGGAAGCGAATGGAGCACGCAGGACCGTATCCGCCAGCGCTTTGCTGGCACGCTCCAGATCCGCTTCCGCCTGTTCCAGTACACCTTCTGAAGTCCGCAATGCATCAAACGCTGCATCACGGGCGGCACGTGTCGTCGCTCCGCTGCTCAGAAGCTGTTCGGAACGTTCGAGATCTTCAACCGCCTGCCTGTGATCGGCTTTCGCGGTCGTCAAACCGGCTTCCGCGGTCCGGACCGCCAGTTCCTGTTGAATGGAATCGAGCCTTGCCAGGGGTTCGTCTTCTTCTACCTTGGCACCGAGTTCGACCATGACCTCGGTAATCCGGCCGCCGATGGGAAATGCCGCCATGAGCGTTTCCTTGGCACGAATTTCACCGGTCAGGGAAAGCGTCTGCTGTTCCGCTTTCTTTTCGGCGACCACGATCTCCACGGTTAGGGGAGTCTCGCCATGCACCTGGGCTATACTGAGGGCGCCCAGAATGGCAGCCCATGCGAAAACTGATCGTTTCAAAACGTAATCCAGACTTTCAAGAAAACCAAAGTTGGTCCGACAAGGCATTTTGGAAAATCGATGCCAGACAAAACCCCGGTTTGCAACGAAACCAAGGCACTTTGAGCATACATCGGTGTTCACATTTTCTTGTGCAGTGCGTCATTGCTCCCCACACAAAGATCGACAAGACAGATCGTTCGCCTGCCAATATCCGGTAAAGGTTGCACCAACAAAACCCATCCACCCTAGCCAGTTAGAGCACAAGACTGGAGATCTGATTAACAATCTCCCCGCAGGATCGCAGTGGTTTGAAATGACATGCGCTCCATGTAACGTGAGACACTGTTCGTGGTGATCACTATCCGTGAAGATCGAACAGTGACCCGCAATAAACCTGCACAGCCTCTCCAAAGCAGCTGGAGTTTAACAATGAAACTCGCAAACTTATTTCTGATCACACTGACACTGTCGATTGGAGCGACCGCTGCTGCTTTGGCCGACAGGCTCACGATCGCCACGGTCAACAATGGCGACATGATCCGGATGCAGAAACTCTCCACCTATTTCACGGCGGAAAATCCAGAGATCGAGTTGCAGTGGGTAACCCTTGATGAGAACGCGCTACGACGGCAGGTCACCAACGACATAGCCACCGGAAGCGGCCATTACGACATCATGACGATCGGCACCTACGAAGTTCCGATCTGGGGCCGGCGGGGCTGGCTGGTGCCGCTTGACGATCTGCCAGCCTCCTACGATGCCGAAGATCTTCTTCCCGCAATCCGTGATGGATTGAGCGTTGATGGCAAGCTCTACGCCGCACCATTCTACGGTGAATCATCGATGGTGATGTACCGAACCGATTTGATGAAGAAGGCTGGCCTGACTATGCCTGAAGCACCAGATTGGCAGTTCATTCGCAAGGCAGCCCTCGCCCTGACTGACCGGGACGCCGGCATCAACGGAATATGTCTTCGTGGCAAGGCGGGTTGGGGCGAGAACGTAGCGTTCCTGACCGCGGCCTCCAATTCCTTCGGAGCAAAATGGTTTGACATGGCGTGGCGTCCCCAGTTCGATAGCCCGGAATGGAAGGAGACGCTTTCGTACTACATTGCATTGCTCAACGAATCCGGCCCCCCGGATGCCGCACAGAATGGCTACCGAGAAAATCTGGCCTTGTTTCAGAGTGGCAAATGCGGGATTTGGATCGACGCGACCGTCGCCGCGTCCTTTGTCACCGACCCAGCAACCTCCCAGGTCGCCGGCAAGGTTGGTTTCGCTCTTGCTCCCGACCGTGGCTTGGGCAAACGCAGCAACTGGTTGTGGGCATGGGCGTTGGCCATACCGGTCAGCACACCAGAGACCGGCAACGCCAAGAAGTTCATAGAATGGGCAACATCGAAGGACTACCAGGCACTTGTCGCAGAGAAGGAAGGCTGGCCCAACGTCCCTCCAGGAACACGCACTTCGCTTTATGAAAACTCTGAATACGCCAAGCTTGCCTTTGCAAAAATGACGCTCGACAGCATCAGCGGGGCTGATCCGCTCGATCCCACGATAGACGAGGTTCCGTATGTCGGGATCCAGTTTGTGTCTATTCCGGAGTTTCAGCGTATCGCGACAGCCGTTGGCCAGCAATTCTCAGCAGCCCTTGCCGGCAGAATTTCAATTGATGATGCACTGGAAAATGCCCAGGCCCTGACAACCAGGGAGATGAAGCGAACCGGCTACAACTGACGAGATCGGAGTCGCTATAATCCTGACCTGCCCTAAGGGCCAAACCGGTTCTGGTCGAGCCCACAGGCTGTTTAACTATAGGCAGGCGCGTGCATGCGCATGCACCACTCATCATGCGCAAACCGCAAACAGTCTCCGTAAGCTTGCGCGGTTACGGTTGATCCTGCGCCCCGAAAAGAAGCAATATGAGTTCGGCGTGGATAGCTATTCGCACGTGTCCGATTCATATGCTCTGTGCGGGTAGACAGCTGCGCCTGTATCTGCAAACATCAGTTATGTTGACGTGTCGACACGAAGACAATCGACAGAATGGCAACCGGCAAATCAATTGTCGGACCGTCTATAAGGGGAAGGGCGCAACAGCCCGCAGCAATTAGGAGCGTGTTTTGGTATCAACCAACACGGATGACGGCTTCGTCGTGTTCGACGGCGTCCAGAAGAGTTACGACGGTGAAAATCTTGTTGTAAAAGACCTCAATCTTTCCATTGCCCGGGGCGAGTTCCTCACAATGCTTGGCCCGTCGGGATCCGGCAAGACCACCTGCCTGATGATGCTGGCGGGTTTCGAGACCGCCACCAACGGCGCCATCAGGCTTGGCGGCAAGGAGATCAACAACATCCCTCCGCACAAGCGTGGCATCGGCATGGTGTTCCAGAATTACGCTTTGTTTCCGCACATGACCGTGGCAGAAAACCTCTCCTTCCCGCTGGAAGTGCGCAAGATCGGCAAAGCCGAGCGCGAAGCGAAGGTTCAGCGTGCGCTTGACATGGTGCAGATGGGTGATTTCGGCGGCCGCCGGCCAGCCCAACTGTCAGGTGGCCAGCAGCAGCGCATCGCTCTGGCACGCGCATTGGTGTTCGAAGCCGAGCTGGTCTTGATGGATGAACCCCTCGGCGCACTCGACAAGCAGTTGCGCGAGCACATGCAGTTCGAGATCAAGCACATTGCCGACAACCTCGGCATTACGGTGGTCTACGTCACCCATGACCAGACCGAAGCGCTGACCATGTCGGACCGCGTCGCCGTTTTTGAGGACGGCCGCATCCAGCAGCTTGCCCCGCCTGATGAACTCTACGAGCAGCCGAAGAACAGTTTTGTTGCCCAGTTCATCGGCGAGAACAACACGCTGATGGGCAAGGTCGAGAAGATGGATAAGGACCTCGCTGTCGTTCGCCTCGACAATGGCGACCTGATCGACACCGTTCCTGTCAATGTCAGCAGTGTCGGCGACAGGACGCTTGTTTCAATTCGGCCCGAACGGGTCGAATTCAACCGTGAACGTCTGCTACCGGACGCTCACACGCTCAAGGCCGAAGTGTTGGAGTTCATCTATATGGGTGACATCTACCGCACGCGGCTGCGGGTCGCGGGTAAGGACGATTTTATTGTCAAGACCCGCAATGCACCCGACCAGCGCCGGCTCAAGCCCGGCGAAGTGATCGAGATCGGCTGGCGTCCCCAGGACTGCCGGGCGCTCGACGCCTAAGCACTAGACCATACCCCCAGCGACGGCCCGGTCCATGGGGGGAACCATAAACGGGTATCCTAACAAGGAGAACAGACATGAAATCCAAACTTGCAATAATGATGTGCGGAGCCGCACTTGCGGTGACCGGCGTCCATGCCCAGGCAGCCGACATGGCGGATTCGATGACCATCGTCAGCTGGGGCGGCGCCTACCAGAAGAGCCAGATCAATGCCTATGCTGAGCCTTACAAGGGAGCGAATTCCGAAGTCGAAGTGATCTGGGACGAAAGCTCCAACGAAGCTGTGGCCAAGCTGCGCGCCATGAACGAAGCAGGCAACATCACCTGGGACCTGGTCGATGTTGTTGCCGCCGACGCCATCCGCCTTTGCGATGAAGGCCTGGCCATGGAATTCGATGCCGACGAGCTGCTGGCCGCCGGCGATGACGGCTCATCGGCATCCGATGATTTCGGCGACCTGCTCGTCAGCGACTGTTTCATCCCGCAGATCGTCTATTCCACCACCTTCGGTTATCGCACCGATATGGTCGGCGACACACCGCCCACCAATATCTGCGATGTCTTCGATCTCGAAAAGTATCCCGGCAAGCGTTCGCTCGAAAAGCGTCCGATCAACAACATGGAATGGGCCCTGCTTTGCGACGGTGTCGCCAAGGAGGACGTCTATGATGTTCTTGAAACCGAAGAAGGCCAGACCCAGGCCCTCGCCAAGCTCGACACCATCAAGGACCAGGTTGTCTGGTGGTCTGCCGGCGCTGATACGCCACAGCTGCTCGCCGACGGCGAAGTCGTCATGGGGTCGACCTACAATGGCCGTCTCTTCAGCCTGATCGAAGAGCAGGATCAGCCTGTCGCCATGCTCTGGGACGCTCAGGTGTTCGACCTTGACGGTTGGATCATCCCGGCCGGTCTTCCCGAAGATCGTCTTGCTCGGGTCAAGGACTTTGTGAAGTTCGCCACCGACACGCAGCGTCTTGCCGACCAGGCCAAGTACATCTCCTACGGTCCGGCACGCAAGTCGTCCGCCCCGCTGGTAGGCCAGCATGCCGACCTCGGCATCGACATGGCTCCGCACATGCCGACGGATCCGAACAACTCGAAGAACACCTTCCTGTACAACTACACATGGTGGGCTGATTACCGCGATGACCTGGACGCAAAGTTCCAGGCCTGGCTCGCACAGTAATCGACGAGAAGATCGGAAGGGGCCGCCAGTCGGCCCCTTCCTCTCCAAGCATACAGCATGATTTGACGTGATAGCAGGACGGAACCGGCCCATGACCGATGCCACGAACAGCCCTTCAACTGGCCCCATGCTTTCCGCTGACGGCACTCCGTTGAAGAAAAGCCTGCAGATCGCGCTTCGCCGCCAGAAACTGCGGGCCCTGGCGCTGATCGCTCCGCTCCTGCTGTTCGTTCTGATAAGTTTTATCGCACCGATCGCGGACATGCTGTTCCGCTCAGTCGAAAACGAGATTGTCTCGGAGACCATTCCACGCACCGTAATCGCCCTGGAACAGTGGGATTACGAGGACGGCAACGCCGCCGCACCAAGCGACGACGTTTATGCGGCGCTCTATGTAGACTTGTCTGAGGCGGAAGAGTTCAAGACCCATACACGTCTCGGATCCCGGCTTAATTACGAGACTACCGGCATGTCGTCCCTGTTGCGCAAGACCGGACGCGGCATCGGCCGGATGGACACGGACGAGTACACCAAGCAGTTCGAGGCTCTCGACCCGAAATGGGAAGACCCAGCCGCCTGGGTTGCAATGATGCAGTCACCGGGTGTCGCCAACATTCTACCCGAAACCGCGTCCGCCTGGCAGTCCTGGCAGCGTATGGTGACCAACAAGAATGATGTGCTGTCGGAAGAACAGCCCGAAGATTTCATCTACACGATGCTCTATCGCGACCTGATCGCGCAGCCCGTCTCGGCCGTCGCCGCCTATTCCGGCCCCGGCGCGGAGATGCTGCAGGCGGCGGACAGCGCGGTCGACGGGTTCGAGGCCATTTCGCTGCGCGAACAGTTTCTCGACATCGACAAGGACTGGGCCGATGCGCAGATCTGGGGCACCATAAAAGCGTTCTCTTCACCCTATACCGCGGGCTACTTCCTGTCCTCCGTCGATCTCCAGCAGACGCCGGCAGGAATCGAGCAGCAACCGGAAAATCAGCAGATCTACATGCTGCTGTTCGGCCGAACCATGTTCATGAGCATGGTCATCATGGGCTCGTGTATTCTGCTCGGTTATCCGATTGCCTATCTTCTCTCCAACCTGCCGCTCAGGACTTCCAACCTGCTGCTTATCCTGGTGCTGTTGCCCTTCTGGACTTCACTGCTGGTGCGGACATCAGCCTGGAAGGTGCTGCTGCAGCAACAGGGCGTTATCAATGATATCCTGGTCTGGGTAGGTCTCGTCGCCGACGGGGACCGGCTGGTGATGATCAACAACCAGTTCGGCACCATCGTCGCCATGACGCATATCCTGCTGCCATTCATGATCCTGCCGCTCTATTCTGTGATGAAAACCATTCCGCCAACCTATGTGCGGGCGGCAAAATCTCTGGGTGCCACCAACTGGACCGCATTCTGGCGGGTATATTTCCCGCAGTCCGTGCCAGGTATCGGCGCTGGATCGATCCTCGTCTTCATCCTGTCCATCGGTTACTACATCACGCCTGAGCTGGTGGGTGGCACGACGGGCACTTTCATTTCCAACCGGATCGCCTACCACATTTCGTCTTCGCTCAACTGGGGCCTCGCGGCCGCGCTGGGGACGATCCTGCTGGCGGTCGTGCTGCTGCTCTACTGGGTCTACGACCGGATCGTCGGCATCGACAATGTGAGCCTGGGATAGAACAATGAGCAAATACACCAAGCCTGCAGTCGATCTTGTCCGCTTTGTCCTGCCACTGATGGCGCTCGCCGGCGCCGTCCTGGGTTTTCTCGTCGGCACGGCCAACGGCACCTCACTTCTCGGCACCGTGCTCGGCGCTATCTGCGGTGCAGCCCTTGCCTGGGCGCTCTCAAGCTTCATACCATCCAAACGCACCGGCATCCTTGCCTCCACCGTGATATTCGCGCTGGCAGGCCTGCTGATTGCAGGTCCGGCCGGCATCGTCGGAGGCGTCATCGTCGGCTTCGTGCTTTCCTGGCTGTCCTACTGGCTGTCCAGCGGCAGCTACCGCGCCGGGACGCCAATCTATGCCACGCCGGGTCAGGTGCTCTGGCACAACACCTTCAAGTTCATCTGTGGTGCGATCTTCTTTTTTCTCATCGCGCCAATCCTCACGATCATTCCGCTGAGCTTCAACGCAGAGAATTTCTTCACATTCACGCCGGCGATGCTGTCATTTGATCCGGAAGGCTATTCGTTCAAGCATTACCGTGATTTCTTCACCAATCCTGATTGGCAGCAGGCTCTGAAAAATTCGGTGCAGATTGCCCCGGCGGCGACCCTCATTTCGGTTTCGCTGGGTACTCTGGCTGCAATCGGCCTGTCGCAACCGCATGTGCCGTTCCGGCGGGCAATCATGGCGATCCTGATCTCGCCGATGATCGTGCCGCTGATCATCTCCGCGGCCGGCATGTATTTCTTCTATTCCCGCATCGGGCTGCAGGGCACCTATATCGGCGTTGTACTTGCGCACGCGGCCCTCGGCATCCCTTTCGTGATCATCACCGTGACGGCGACATTGGTCGGCTTTGACAAGTCACTGACCCGCGCCGCAGCCAATATGGGCGCCAATCCCGTCACAACATTCTTCAAGGTACAAATGCCGTTGATCTTGCCCGGCGTTATTTCCGGCGGCCTGTTCGCTTTCATCACGTCGTTTGACGAAGTGGTGGTCGTGCTGTTTGTGGGTTCGGCCGGGCAGAAGACTCTGCCATGGCAGATGTTCACAGGGCTTCGCGAACAGATCAGCCCGACCATCCTGGCTGTGGCAACGCTTCTGGTCGGCGTTTCGATGCTGCTTTTGACCACGCTCGAATTGCTGCGTCGCCGTTCCGAACGCTTGCGGGGAATGTCGCCAGGCTGATGGAGAAGCGCCCCGCTGGCTTGGAGCTGACGTCGCGAACCGACAAACCCATGTCAATACGAGGAGCGACCGGCGGCGGCGCAACAGCTATCATGAGATGACCGGTTTCACTTCCCGGCCAGGCCAACGTTCGCGGCAATAGGGTCGCGGGCCATCAGGCCCAAATTGAAGCGATCCTCGACATGACAAATCCCACCAGCACCGATGACATGCTGCACGTCTTCCAATGGAAGAACGGAGAAAAGGAATACTCACCGTTCTCGGCGTCCGAAATGGATCGACGCCAGAATGCTATGCGCGCTCATCTCGAAGCCCAGCAGATAGATGCGGCGGTTTTCACCTCTTATCACGGCATCTGTTACTACTCCGGTTTCCTCTACTGCTATTTCGGCCGCAAATACGGCTTCGTGCTGACCCAGGACAACGCGACGACCGTCTCAGCCGGCATCGATGGCGGCCAGCCCTGGCGGCGCAGCCACGGCGACAACATCATCTATTCCGACTGGCGCCGGGACAATTTCTTCACCGCGCTGAACTCCCTCATCCCTGCTGGTGCGCGCCGTGTCGGCATCGAATTCGACCACGTCTCGCTCGACTTTCGCAAGCAACTCGGCGACGCCTTCCCGGGCATCGAGTTCGTTGATGTCGCCGAAGCCTCGATGTGGATGCGGACAATGAAATCCTCCGAGGAACATGCGCTCATTCGCGAAGGCACCCGTGTCTGCAATGTCGGAGCCCGTGCTGTGATGGAAGCCATTGCCGAAGGCGTGCCGGAATACGAAGTCGCGCTCGCCTCGACGCAGGCCATGGTGCGCGAGATCGGCAAGAGCTTTCCCTTTGTCGAACTGATGGACACCTGGAGCTGGTTCCAGTCAGGCATCATGACCGACGGCGCTCACAATCCGGTCACCAACAAGAAGATCGCCCGCGGCGACATCCTCTCGCTCAACTGCTTCCCGATGATCTTCGGCTACTACACCGCCATCGAGCGCACCCTGTTTTGCGAAGAAGCCTCCGATGCCCATCTCGATCTGTGGCAGAAGAACTGCGCCGTGATGAAGGCCGGCTCCGACATGATCGCCCCGGGCAGAAAATGCTCCGACATCGCGCTTGAGCTTAACGACATGTACCGCAGCTGGGATCTGCTGAAATACAGATCCTTCGGCTATGGCCACTCCTTTGGTGTGCTTTCGCATTACTACGGCCGTGAAGCCGGCGTGGAATTGCGCGAGGATGTCGACACGGTGCTGGAGCCCGGAATGGTTGTCTCCATGGAACCGATGATCATGATCCCGGAGGGCCTGCCCGGAGCCGGCGGTTACCGCGAGCACGATATCTTCATCGTCACCGAGACTGGCGCAGAAAACATCACCAACTTTCCCTATGGCCCGGAAGAGATGATCATCCAGCGCTAGCAACGCGCCCCTGAATGAGTGGAGCCATCACAACGTGGCTTCACTCTTGCGGCGCTTGGTCTTCCATTGCGCCAGCCACTCCACCGATAATGAGGTGAGTGCCCGCTTCCTCTAGTGTCGCGGCGATCTCGGCGGAAACCGCTTCATCCGTCACGACATGGCCGATCGCGTCAAACCCCGCAACCTGTACCAGCCCGCGCCGGCCGAATTTGGTGTGATCCGTCACCACATAGCTCTGCGCTCCGCGTGACAACATCATCCTGGCGAATTCGGCTTCCTCCAGATCGAAATCCATCACCCCTGACCCGGCATCGATCGCACCGGCAGAAATGATCGCGTGGGTGACCGAGAACTTGGCGATGAACTCGATCGCCGAGACCCCGAAAGCCGCACCGGAATCGCTTCTGAGCTCACCGCCAGCCATATAGACCTTGTTGCCGTTCACCGTCGCCAGCGTCCGGGCAATGTCGGAGGAATTGGTCACCACAGTGAGCCGCCGGTGACCGAGCAGCTCGCGCGCCACGAAACTTGTCGTGGTTCCGGTATCCAGCATCACCGAATCGCCATCATGGATCAGCTGAGCCATTTCGCGGGCAATGCGCCGCTTGGCTCCGGCATTTTCGCGCATGCGGCGCTGGAAAGGTGCTTCACCGACCTGCCCCGCCAGACCCACAGCGCCATGGATCTTGAGCACCGAACCGTTTTCGGTCAGCGGTCGCACGTCCCGTCGCACCGTCTCAAGCGATACCCCGAGCCGCGCCGCCAGCCCGGAGATCGTCACCGTGCCCTCGTCAGCCAGTATGCGCATGATCTCGGTATGGCGTTTGGACAGCATGTGAAAGATCCTGTTGTGTTGCATTATTTTTAGGCGATCAATGCTGTTCAATCAATCAAAACCAAACTAAACGGGCATCAAAGCAAAAAATAACCACAGAATTGATTGACAAGGTGGGGGGTGTGGTGTCGGATCAAGAGGTTAACAAGTCGCGCACGGGTGCGCTGCTGTCTGCCTTTTTCCGGGCTAGTCAGTGAATGCGCCGGAATGTGGGACACAACAGGGTGAACAGGAGGCTCGACATGCATTCAGCCAATCTCTTTTCCGGCCGCACTTTCAGGCAATTGACCGCAGCGCTCGTCATTTCGGGCGCTTCGGCCATGGGTCTGGCAGCTACAGCGTCCGCACAGGAATCCACGGACCCGATCAAGCTGACGCTCCATGACTGGACCGGTCAGCTGATCACCACCGAAATCATGGGCGAAGTGCTCAAGAAAGCCGGCTATTCCATCGAATATGTCCAGGCCGATTACCTCGCCCAGTTCGCAGGGCTTGAATCTGGCGATCTCCATGTCGCCATGGAAATGTGGGAAACCACCGGCCGCGATGCCATGGACGCAGCCACCGCCACCGGCAAGGTCGAAAACTTCGGCCCCACCGGCATGAAGGCCAAGGAAGAGTGGTGGTACCCTTCCTACATGACCGAGCAATGCCCGGATCTGCCAAACTGGGAAGCCCTGAAGGACGAAGCCTGCGCCGCAGCCTTCTCAACCGCTGAAACCGCACCCAAGGGCCGCTATCTCGGAGGACCGGTGACTTGGGGCGGCTTTGACGATGAACGTGTCGAAGCGCTCGACCTGCCGTTCGAAGTCATCCACGCAGGCACCGATGCAGCGCTCTTTGCCGAGCTTGAAAGCGCCTACCAGCGCAAGGCGCCGATCATGCTGTGGATCTACGCCCCGCATTGGGCCCCTGCCAAGTATGACGGCGCCTGGGTCGAATTCCCGGAATATTCCGCCGAGTGTTACAATGACGCCGCTACCGGCCTCAACCCGGACATGGCCTATGACTGCGGCAAGCCGTTTGGCGAAATCTGGAAAGTCGGCTGGGCAGGCGTGAAGGACAAATGGCCCGGCGCTTACGACGCGATCAAAGCGTTCACCATCGACAATGACGAGATGGGCAAGATGATCACCGAGGTCGATCTTGACGGCAAGAGCGTCTCCGATGTTGTCGGTGACTGGATGGGCGCCAACGAAGCCCGCTGGTCTGGCTGGATCAAGAAGTAATCGAGCTGCCGGCAGGGGCCCAGAGCTTCTGACGGAAGAAATTGCAGCCGGGTCATCGGGCCCGGTTGCAGCTGAAGCAGCCAAGCCTCAGGCCCCTTCACTTCCAACGATCTTCATACAGTCCCGACCGAGTTATCCATGACCACTCCCGAAGCCAAGCTTGTCTGCCGAAATGTCTGGAAACTGTTCGGTGCCGATGCCGATGACTTTCTTACCGACCACAACGGACGTCCCGACACGGATGCGATCGCCAAAGCTGGCCTGGTCGGAGCAGTACGGCAGGTTGATCTCGACGTGAACGAGGGCGAGATATTTGTCATCATGGGGCTTTCAGGATCCGGCAAATCCACGCTTGTCCGGCTGATGTCACGGCTGATCGAACCCACCGGCGGCGACGTTCTGTTCAAGGGCGAAAACCTGCTCCAAGCCTCGCAGTCGCGAATGATCGAAATCCGCCGCCACCAGATGGGGATGGTGTTCCAGCATTTCGCGCTGTTGCCACACCTCACCGTGCTCGACAACGTCGCCTTTCCACTCGATATCCAGGGCATGGCACGCGCCCAACGCGAAGCCCGCGCCCGCGAAATGATCGAACTCGTTGGTCTGGCCGGCAAGGAAAGCGCCTTCCCGCGGCAGCTCTCCGGCGGCCAGCAGCAGCGCGTCGGCATCGCCCGCTCGCTCGCCGTCGAACCCGAAATCTGGTTTCTCGACGAACCCTTCTCGGCGCTCGACCCGCTGATCCGCCGCGAAATGCAGGACGAGTTCATGCGGCTGCAGACCAAGCTGCACAAGACCATCGTTTTCATCACCCATGATTTTGACGAGGCCATCCGTCTGGCCGACAGGATCGCCATCATGAAAGACGGCGAAATCGTCCAAGCGGGAACTCCTGAAGAGATCGTGCTGACCCCGGCCACATCCTATGTCGCCGAATTCACCAAGAATGTTGCCCGCGCCAAGGTTATCCGCACACGCAGCCTCATGGTTGCGCATCAGGCTGACGGCGTCGAGGCGCCGACGGTATCCGCCCGGTCCAACATCTCCGAAGCAGCCCCCCTCTTCCTCGATGGGACGACGCATCTGCGCGTAACCGATGACGACGGTCAGATCATTGGCAGATTGGATCGTGAAGCGGTCGTATCCCTGATGTTGCAGGGCTGACATGGCGATCTCCGGCGCGCCTCTCCTGAAACCAGACACCGTTCAGGCCTCACGGTCATCCTTCAGGCTGCCTGTTGCCTGGTTCGTCGCCATTGCCGCATTTGTGGCGTTCTGGCTCTACGCCAAACCACTGGCGCCCGCCGCCTTCGACTACCCGAAAGCCTATATCATCAAGCTCGCCAAGTGGATCAGCACGGCGATGAAATGGTTGATCAACGAAGCCAGTTTTGGCCTGTTCAGCTTCACCGATCTCACCCGCTTTGTTTCTGCCGTTCTCGATGTGCCCTACACGCTGGCGGCAAGCCTGCTGTCAACCGGCTTTCTTGAAGGCAGCGGCTCTTCGGCGGTCCAGATCGTGCCACCTTTGCCCTGGGTGGCCGTTGTGGGTCTCGTCATGTTGCTCGGCCACTGGCTCGGCGGCAGGCGTCTGGCTCTGCTGGCAGGCGGGTGTTTTTTATTTCTGGCGGTCTTCGGGCAATGGACCAGCGCCATGATCACGCTCGCCTCGATCCTGGTCGCAGCGCCTTTGGGCGTCCTCTTCGGCCTGCTGTTCGGTGTTGCCGCCTGGCGCTGGCGCTGGGTCGAGCGCATGGTCATGCCGCTTCTGGACCTGATGCAGACCATCCCCGTCTTTGCCTATCTGGTGCCAGTGCTGTTCCTGTTCGGCTTCGGCCCGACAGCCGCCGTGATCGCCACACTGATCTTCGCCACCCCACCCATGACCCGTATCGCTGTTCTGGCCTTGCGCGGCGTCCCCGGTGAAATCATTGATCTCGGACACATGGTCGGCTGCACTCAACGGCAGATGACCTGGCGGGTAATGGTCCCCGCAGCGCGCGAAAGCCTGATGGTCGGCATGAACCAGGTCATAATGCTGTCGCTCAACATGGTGATCATCGCCTCAATGATCGGCGCCGGTGGTTTGGGCTTTGATGTGCTCGCCGCCCTGCGCCGACTCGATTTTGGCGCCGGCCTAGAGGCTGGCTTTGCCATTGTCGCGCTCGCCATTGCCATGGACCGGCTAAGCCAGGCCGCAGCCGAAAAACTCTCCGCCCCATCACCGGAAGCGAAGACCTCAGGTCTGATTGCCCGTCACCCCTATCTGGTGGCTGCACTGGTGCTTGTGCTTGTCACCACAGCGCTGGGATATGTCCTGCCCGGTATCCGCACCTATCCCGATGCGCTGCAACTGTCGACCGGCACCTTCTGGTCGGAGGTCGTTGCCTGGATCAACGTCAATTACTTCGACACGCTTGAAGCCATCAAGAACGCCATGTTGATCAATGTGCTGATCCCGTTCAAGCGCTTTCTGGCGGATCTGCCGTGGCTTGGCGTGACAGTCTTTCTCGGCTTTGCGGGCTACAGGCTTGGCGGCTGGCGGCTGAGCCTGCTGACCGTTTGCCTTCCGCTTTTCATTGCCGTCACCGGCCAGTGGGAAAAGGCGATGATCACCGTCTATCTCTGCGGCATCTCGGCGGTGCTGGCCTCGCTGATCGGCATCCCCATCGGAATCTTCGCCGCCACCCGCGACCGGGTCTGGTCCTGGGTTCAGGTCGCCATCGACACGCTCCAGACTTTGCCGAGCTTTGTCTATCTGATGCCAGCGGTGATGCTGTTCCGCGTCGGGGATTTCACCGCGATGATCGCCGTCGTCGCCTTCGCCATCGCTCCCGCCATCCGCTACACCGCGCTCGGCATTCGCAGAGTTGATCCCAAGCTGATCGAGGCCAGTCGCGCCATGGGCTGCACCGAATGGCAGATCCTCACCCGCGTCCGGCTCAAGCTCGCGCTGCCGGAAATCCTGCTCGGCCTCAACCAGACCATCATGTTTGCCCTGGCGATGCTGGTCATTACTGCGCTCGTCGGCACCCGCGATCTCGGCCAGGAGGTCTACATCGCCCTGACCAAGGCCGACACCGGACGCGGACTGGTTGCCGGGCTGTCGATCGCAGCCATCGCCATCATCGCCGACCGGCTGATCTCAGCTGGCGCCAGCCGCGCCCGCCATCGCCTGGGTCTGGAGTAAACCATGACAGAGACCGCTTCCCTCGACCGCGTCCGCGCCCTGCCCTGCTTCTCCGGCAAGATCAAGATCGAACCGCTGACCGGCGGTTTGAGCAATGAAAGCTGGTTGGTCACGGATACCAATGGCCGCCACGTCGTCCGGCTTGGTCGCGACTTCCCGTTTCACCATGTCGATCGCAGACGCGAGGTGATGACGGCCCGCGCCGCGCACGCAGCCGGCTTCGCACCGCGGGTCGAATATGCCGAGCCCGGCATCATGGTCTCGGCTTTTCTCGATGCCAAGACCTTTGAACCAGCTGATGTTCGCGCCAACCCCGAACGGATCGGTCTGCTGATCCGCGATTTTCACACCACCATGCCGCGGCACGTTGAAGGCCCGGGTTTCATGTTCTGGGTGTTCCATGTCGTCCGCGATTACACCCGCACACTTGAGACCGGTGGATCACGCATGGTCGAGCGGCTGCCGGCCTGGCTGGAGCTGGCAGACAGCCTCGAAGCCGCGCAGGTCCCCTTGCCGATCATCTTCGGTCACAACGATCTGCTGCCGGCCAATTTTCTTGATGACGGCAAGAAGCTCTGGCTGATCGATTTCGAGTATGCAGGGTTTTCAACCGCCATGTTCGACATCGCCGGTGCAGCCTCCAATGCTGAAATGAACGATAGCGAAGCCGCCGTCCTGTTCGAGGCGGCCTTGGGCTCCGCGCCGGATGCGGCTTTGATGAAATCCTTCCAGGCCATGCAATGCGCATCGCTGTTGCGCGAAACGCTGTGGAGCCTTGTCTCGGAGCTGCATCTTGATGCGCCGGGTGCCGACTACCAGGCCTACACCGCCGAAAACCTTGAGCGCTTGGACGCAGCGCTCGACCAGTACCATTCGACCTACGGAAAGACATCGCAATGACCCTTCCTGACAGAGCACAAATCGTCGTTATCGGTGGCGGTATCATCGGTTGCTCCACGGCCTACCATCTGGCGCGCGACCACAAGGCCGATGTCATTCTGCTCGAGCAAGGTCAATTGACGTCGGGCTCGACCTGGCATGCTGCGGGCCTTGTCGGGCAGTTGCGGTCATCGGCTTCGATCACCAAGGTGCTCAAATACTCCGTCGATCTCTACAAGCGTCTCGATCAGGAAACAGGCCTTGAAACCGGCTGGAAAATGTCAGGTTGTCTGCGCCTTGCCACCAATCAGGACCGCTGGACCGAATACCGGCGGCTGGCCACCACGGCCCAGAGCTTCGGCATGGACATGGAATTGCTTTCGCCACAGGAAGCCAAGGCCAAATTCCCGTTGATGGAAGTCGATGATCTCGTCGGCGCCAGCTGGCTGCCGACCGATGGCCAGGCCAGCCCGTCCGACATCACCCAGTCGCTGGCCAAGGGCGCGCGCATGCACGGCGCGAAAATATTCGAGAACGTCCGGGTCACCGGTTTCGACATGGAGGATGGCCGCATCCTTGCGGTCAAGACCAACAAGGGCGACATCGCCTGCGAAAAGGTCGTCAATTGCGCCGGGCAATGGGCCCGCCAGATCGGCGTCATGGCCGGCATCAATGTGCCGCTGCAACCGGTCAAGCATCAATATGTCATCACAGAACAGCTGGACGGACTGTCGAGCGATGCGCCGACCATCCGCGACCCTGACCACCGCACCTATTTCAAGGAAGAAGTCGGCGGCCTGTCCTTTGGTGGCTACGAGCCCAATCCGCAGGGCTGGACCACCGGCGACGTACCCAACGAGTTCGAATTCCAGCTCTTCGATGATGACTACGATCATTTCGAGCAACACATGATGCAGGCCATTGAGCGCGTCCCGGCGCTCGGCAATGTCGGCGTCAAGCAGATGATCAACGGCCCGGAAAGCTTCACCCCGGATGGCAACTTCATCCTCGGTCCGGCGCCCGAATGCGTGAACATGTTCGTTGGCGCGGGGTTCAACGCTTTCGGCATCGCATCCGGTGGCGGCGCAGGCTGGGTGCTGGCGCAATGGGTGATCGACGGCGAAGCTCCACTCGATCTCTGGGTGGTCGACATCCGGCGCTTTTCCGAAATGCACAAGGATCGGCAGTGGGTCAACGATCGCACCCTGGAGGCCTATGGCAAGCACTACGCCATCGGCTTTCCACATGTCGAATACGAGTCCGGCCGTCCGCGCATCGTGTCCCCGCTCTATGACCGGCTAAAGGCCCACCGCGCCGTGTTCGGTTCGAAGCTCGGCTGGGAACGCCCCAACTGGTTTGCGCCTGAAGGCATGGAGGCAGCCGACATCCCGACCATGGGACGCCAGAACTGGTTCGATGCCGTGGGGGATGAACACAAGCACGTGCGTGAGAAGGTCGGCATTTTTGACCAATCCTCGTTTGCCAAATACGAAATTAGCGGATCGGGCGCGCTCGCGGCGCTGAGCCAAATCTGCGCCAATGACGTGACCAAGCCTGTGGGACGCCTGACTTACACCCAGTTGCTCAACACCCGCGGCGGCATTGAGGCCGATCTCACCGTAGCGCGACTCGCCGATGACAGGTTCTACGTCGTCACCGGCACCGGCTTCCGCACCCATGATCTGGCCTGGATCAGGGAGCATGTGCCAGATGGTTCCGATGTCCGGATCGAAGACATCACCGAAGAATACGGCACGTTGTCATTGATGGGCCCTCATGCACGCTATGTGCTGGAGAAAGTCACCGCCGCCGATGTTTCGAACGATACTTTCCCATTCGGACATGTCCGCGAAATCGACATTGCCGGAAGCACCGTAAGAGCGCTGCGCGTCACCTATGTCGGCGAACTCGGCTGGGAGTTGCACATCCCGATCGAAGCCATCGGCGAAGTCTTTGACGCCTTGATGCAAGCCGGTAAAGCGTGGGATATCCGCCCCATTGGTTATCGCGCGCTGGAATCGCTGCGTCTCGAAAAAGGTTATCGCGCCTGGGGTTCGGACATCACCCCCAACGACACGCCGCAGGAGGCCGGCCTCGGCTGGGCGGTGCGCAAAAACTCCAACACCGGCTTCATTGGCGAAACGGCACTCAAGGCAATTGCTGACCAGCCCCTGACCAAGCGCTTCGCCGGCTTTGTCATCGATGATCCCGATGCGGTTCTGGTCGGCCGCGAAACCATCCTGCGCAATGGCGAACCGGTCGGCTATCTGACTTCAGGCGGCTACGGCTACACCATCGGCAAAAGCATCGGCTACGGCTATGTGCGCAATGAAGATGGCGTGTCGAAAGAATTTCTGGAGGACGGGACTTACGAACTCGTCATCGCGCTCGACCGGGTCCCCGCCAAAATTGGCCTCAAACCTTTTTTCGATCCCTCCAATGCCAAGGTCAAAGCCTGAACCGGCTTCAGCTCACTTTCAACCCGATGCACCGGCTCGGCGTGGTTCCCTCCTCGCCCGGCATCGACACATAGGGACCGGTGTCGTCCACCAGCGTAAGTCTGCCTTCGGCCTCCAGCTCAGCAATCCGGCCGCTAAAGCCTGATTGCCAGAGCACATCCTTGACGGTGAGGACAATCATGCCGCCCGGTGCGCAGATCCGAAGAAGGTCATCAAGTCCCTCGACCCCGACATGGCCCGAGGTGAAAACGCCGGCGGAGATGATGGCCGCGAACTGATCATCACTGAAAGGCAACGTGCTGCCAAGTGCGGCCTGGTGCAGCCCGGTGTAGACAGCTTTCCGTTCCGCAACGGCCAGCATGCCAGCCGAAATGTCGAGCGCTTCAACATTGTCAAAACCGGTAATGGCAAGCCATTCCCCGATCAGTCCGGTGCCTGCACCCGCGTCGAGCAGCGGGCCCGCGCCCTTTGGGACATGCCGCGCAAGGATCGCCAGCGAAATGGCCGGATGGCGGTAGCCGGCAAGTGACATGTCCTGATCATATTTCTCGGCCCAGGAATCGTAGACATTTGCCACGTCATCGGAGCTTTTTGCCTGATACACAGCACCCAGCCGGGCGGTCTTGTCTTCAACGTTCATGTCCAGCTCCGTTGTTGATCCAATGTCCGTTACCATAGCCTTTTCAACGACTTTGTGGAACTGTATCGCAACTGGAAAACGAAAGAGGATGCGCTCCGCCATGACAGATGAAACAGATAACCAGCTGCGCGCCAGTCTCAAGACTATACCCTCGCTTGCTGCCTACACCGGTCCTGTAGAACGGCTGGGCGGCCTGACCAATCTGGTCTTCCGCGTTGGTGACACTTGTGTGCGCCTGCCCGGTGCAGGCACGGAGGAGTACATCAACCGGGCACACGAGGCCGTTGCCGCCCGAGCGGCCGCCGAGGCCGGAGTTAGCCCCGAAGTCATCCACGCCGACCCGGTAACAGGTGTCATGGCAACCCGCTTTGTAGAAGGTGCCGCAACCATGACCCCCGAGGGATTCCGTGGTGATATCGGCGCGGTGCGGCGCGCCGGCGAGGCGTTTCGCCAGCTGCATACCTCTGGCGCCAGGTTCCCCTTCACATTTGAACTTTTCGCGATGATCGACGAGTATCTGGGTATCCTGTCGACCAAGGATGTCGCATTGCCCGAGGGCTACCACGACGTGGTCCGCGAGGCGGAAGCCGTTCGCACCGCACTGGCGAAAAACCCCGCGCCACTGGTTGCCTGTCATTGCGATCCGCTGTGCGAGAACTTTCTCGACACCGGCGAGCGCATCTTCATCGTCGACTGGGAATATTCCGGCATGAACGATCCCATGTGGGATCTCGGGGATCTGTCGGTTGAAGGCGAGTTCGACGCTGCACAAGAAAAGGCCCTGCTGCAAGCCTATTCCGGCGGCGACCCCGATCCGCAGGACCGCGCCCGCATGGTCATCTACAAAGCGATGTGCGATTTGCTGTGGACCCTGTGGGGGCTGATCCAGCTTGCCAACGACAACCCGGCGGAAGATTTCCGTGCCTATGCCGATGGCCGGTTTGCACGCTGCAGAAAGCTGATGGCAAGTCGGGAGTTTTCAGACTGCCTTGAGACGCTGCAAATGGCCTGATTCAGCCGCACGATCTTGAGGCGGGCGAACGCGACTTGGCTCGGTTGGTCGTCATCCCGAACATCAATCATGATCCTTCATGCACCCCGACCAGCAATCCGGTCCGATTGCGGAAAATTCTATCACGGGAACTTTACCGGCTGACCCACGTTATCGATCCGTGGGGCCGACGCATGGTGCTGGCCTGAGAAGATTGAAGGAGATTTCAAATGCACGGTATCATTTATCTGGTCGGCCTTGTGGTCGTTGTGATGTTTATTCTTTCCCTGCTTGGCCTCCGGTAAGACGATGGAACCGGCAGGCACAAAAACTGCACTGGTTCATTCAGATAATCTGCCGCAAGGTCAGTCCTATCTCGAATGGGGTGCAGTATGGGGAGGTAGCGTCATCGCTATCGCCACATCCACCGTCCTCGGACAATTCGGCGGATCCGCCGGTCTGGCGCTCGGAGATCCGATGCTGGCCAACGGCGATCCATCTTGGCAGGTCATCGTCGCAAGCCTCTGGCTTTTCCTCACAGCCCTCGCAAGCTCAGCCGGCGGCGGCTACATTGCCGGACGCATGCGCAGCCGTTGGGGCGACGCGGCCAAGACTGAAGTCGAGTTCCGCGATGGCGTGCACGGCCTATCGGTCTGGGCAGTCTCGACCATTGGTGTCGCAGCCGTTGCGGCATTTGGCGCAGCCCTTGCGGGTATCGGCGTGGAAGCCGGCACCGGTGAGGAAGTCCCCGCCAATGTCGCTGAATACACGGCTACACTGACGGTTGTTTACGGCTTCGCATCCGGCGCAGCTGCTGCCCTTGGTGCAGGTGCTGCATGGTGGTTCGCAAGCCTCGGCGGCAGCCACCGCGACGAAGCAACGGACGTCAATCTGCTGACGCCAGGCTTCCTGCGCCGCTAAATCGGACAGCGCGCATGACGCAGCTACTCCGATCACAAACGATAAAAGGGGCGCCGAATTCCGGCGCCCCTTTTTTATTCTGTCCAGCAATCAGCCTGTCGACTACTTCATCGAAGACTTCACATCCGCTACATCGGCGGCGGTCATCTGGCCATTGGTGACCACTTCACCGTCCTTGATCTGCCAGAGGCGGAACGGCCCGGAGATGTCGCCATACTGGTCGAACGACACATTGCCGATCACACCCTGATAGTTGATCGCCTTGCCCTCATTGATCAGCGCCAGAGCCTTCTTGAACTCTTCCGGACCGGCGTAGATCACTTCGCCTTCGGGATCGACAACAGACCGGATAGCATCGCGGATGGCGTCGGATTCGGCCTTGCCTGCCTTGGCGACAGCCAGTCCGACAATCGCACCGGCATCATATGACCGGTCGGCCGCTGGGGCCGAAGGCGCGATGCCGCCTGAGAACTCTTCATAATTGGCGTAGAAATATTTGGTCGAGTCCGTCTCGGTGGTCCCCGACGACGTGCCGAACGCGCCTTCCAGATACTGCGCACCTACCGCCTCGATGAAGTCTGTCGAGTTCATGCCGTCATTGAGCAAGAACTTCTGCGGGCCGCCCTGGCTGACCCAGGCACGTGCAACGGTTGCTCCGTCAACAGGATAGCTGATCAGGTAAAGCGCTTCCGGCTCACCGTCCATCGCCGCAGTCACCTCGGCGCTGTAGTTCGGCTGGTTCTCATTGTAAGGCGTAGCAGACGTGATCTCACCACCAAGTGCTTCGTAAGAGGCCGAGAATTCGCGCATCAGATTGAGCCCGAAATCATTGTTCACATGAATGATCGCCAGTTTTTTCAGGCCGGAATCGATGGCGTATTTCGCGGCTGCTATTCCCTGCAGCGCATCCGATGTGATGGTGCGGAAGAAGTAACCGCCGGTCTTGCCGTCACGGCTGAGCTGCGTCAGCGTCGGGCTGGAAGATGCTGGCGATACCTGAACCACGCCTGCCGCTGCAGTCACCGAGGTCAGGATCGGGATCGAGACAGAGGAGATGATGCCGCCGATAACCACCGGCACCTGCTTGACGTTGACGAGCTGGGTTGCCTGGTCGACGGCCACGTTGCCCTGGCTCTGGCTGTCGCGTGCGTCGGTCACCAGATCACAGCCCAGCACGCCGCCTGCTTCGTTGATGTCGCGGAAGGCCATCTCAACCGACTTTGCCCCTGCCTGGCCATAGGCGCCGGCCGGACCGGTCAGTTCCATCACCATGCCGATGGTGATGTCGCAGGCTTGCGAGCTCAACGCCGAAGCGCAAAGCATGGCCATGGCAAGGCCCGATTTCCTGATCATGTTCATTCCCGTTCTCCTTGTTATGGGGCCTCACTCGCCCGCTTCGTTATGATTTGATCCACGTCTCCTGCAGCTGCCGCCAAACCACCCCCTCAGGTGCATCCGGGTCGGCGCTGAGCACGGCAGAGGAGCGACGTGCAGACTTCTGCCCGTCGATCACCTGGTGTTCGTCATAGACCACAAGCGCAATGCTCTCACCGAGCTGCCGCGCCGCAATCAATTCCACTCTAATTTCAAAATCCGCCGGGCGTTTTCCTCGCGCACCGGTGATCATCGCCGCGATCTCTTTGGTTCCGGACGTGTTGGCGTCGGGTTCAATCATCACCATGTCAGGCGCAAAGGCACGCAACGAGAATGTGAGATCCGCTTCTGAGGCACGGCCCGTGAACCACTCGACAAAAAACTCATGCCGTTTGATGACTTCAGACTGGGCGCGGGCAATCAGATCCACAGCTCAGTGCCCCTCTTTATTCAGATTGTATTTCATCACCGAGCCATGCCTGCCGTTACGATCCCGCTCCAGCGTGTAGACATCTCCCGGCACGGGATTGGCCCGTGCGAGAACGCCGTTGATTTCGGCAAAGTCCTGCTCACTCAACGCAATGCCCGGAATGGCAAGGTTGCGCTCGAGATGATTGCGGTTGCGCGCGCCGACGATAACGGCGGCAACGCCCGGACGCTCCAGGATCGCGCGGCTGGCAATCGAGGCTATGTCACTGTTGTGGCGCTTGGCAACCACAGAAAGCGCCTGCAGCAGATCCTGGAACAGGTCCCATCCGCCGAATTCATCGACAATCAGCTTGTACTTGATCAGCGACCGGTTTTCGAACGGCGGCTGCAGTTCCGGCACGCCAAGCATGCGTTCTGAAAACAACCCGCCACCGACTGAGCCGTAGCACAGCAAATTGACTCCATGGGATTGCGCAGCCTCGACCATCGATCGCGATGGACGGTCATCAATCAACGAATACTGAACCTGCATCGACACCAGCGGCACACCGGCATTGATGATCCGCAGCATCTGTTCGGTGTTGAAGTTGGTGCCGCCGATATTGGCGATCTTGCCTTCCTGGCGAAGCTCCGCCAGCCAGCCGGCCACCTCGACCTGACGGTCGATCTCATAATCCCACCAGTGAAACTGGACCAGGTTGAGCTGCTCCAGTCCCAGCCGCGTAAGCGAGGTCTCGATCCCCTCGACCACGTCCGCCCGCGTCAGGGTGGCAAGCTTGCCCAGATCCGGCACGAATTTCGTGTGCACCTTGATCCGGCTCAGCGCTTCCACGCCCCGGACCCGTTCATACTCTTTACGAAACGCCCCGATCAGCGCTTCCACGCCGGTGTAGATATCGGCACAATCAAACGTCGTGATCCCCGCGTCGGCAAAGGCGATCATGTCCTCGACCCCGGCCTGCCGGTCGACATCGCCGTGCCCACCCGCCAGTTGCCATCCGCCCTTGATAACGCGCGAGATCCGGTGCCCCGGTGCAAGGTCAAATGTCTGCATTGTCATCTCCCAGCGGCACAGCTGTCGTCTCTGAATGGTTGAAGCGCCTGAGCTTCGTGCGTGTGATCTTCAGCCGCGACGGGCAATGCGGATCAGGGCAGGCAATCTCGGCGTCCGTCGACATCCAGTCATTCGGGTCGGTCTTGCGCTGCTTTGCGGCCAGCAGCGGCAGCACCGAGGCCAGCGAGTAGATCGACATGCCCTGCCCCAGCGGCAGATGCAGCATTTCGCCGCGCAATTCGAAATAATCGCCGACATTGGCCCCGCACCAGATCTTGGCACCTTCAGGAGCCACCACCTCGACCTTCAGGTCCCACAGCTCAAAGCCTTCGTTTGTGTTCATCACGCAGCTCCGTTCTCACTGATCCAGAAATCCGGATCGGCTCTTTCCAGAATGGCGAAGGATTGGCTGATATCGGCGGTAAGCTCCGTGGAAACCTGCGCTTTGTCGCCCGCCTTGATCGCGGTAAGAATACCGCGGTGATGCAAGGTTGCGGCCGTGTCGGTCAACGGGCTGTGCAGCTTTGCCGCCGCCCGGACATAGGGCCCTGCCTGCATCCAGAGACTCTCGACGATCGGCATGAACACCGACGATCCGGCTGCCTCATAAAGCTGAAAATGGAAGGCGTGGTTGAGTGTGGCGACATCTTGCGCGTCACGTGTGTCCTCATACTCGGTGGTCAGGACTTCAAGCCGCTCAATATCGGCAAAGGTCAAATTGGCAATCGCGCGGGCGGCAAGCTCACCCTCGATCAGCGTGCGCGCCTGGGCGATATCGCGCGCACGCTCCAGCGTCAGCAAGGGAACCCGCACCCGCCGGTTCGCCATCGCTTCGAGCGCGCGCTCGGAGACCAGCCGGGCCAACGCCTCGCGCACCGGCATTGAACTCACCGACATGCGCTGCGCTACATCGCCAGCCAGAAAGATCTCGCCGGCATCAAACCGGCCCTGGATCAAAGCGTCGCGAAGCTGGCGGTAAATCCGGTCCTGTACCGTCTCCCGACCAACCGGCGCCAGGCGATCGAGCCCGGGGCCGTCAAACTTTGAGCTGGTCTGAATGTTCATTCTGACAATGCCGCCTTCTTCCGTTTGCAGCTTTACTTTAGGCCTCAAACATGATCCTGTAAATGATAAATGATAGTTGATCAACTTTGGTTGTGTGAATGACAGATCCCAGTCAGCCCTCCATCCTCGAGGCCCGCGGCATCACCAAATCCTTCGGTGGTTTCTGCGTGGTCAACGGTATATCGCTCGACCTTGCGGCTTCCGAAATCCTCGGCGTCATCGGTCCGAACGGGGCCGGCAAGTCCACTTTGTTCAACCTTCTAGCAGGCGCTTTGCCGATTGATTCTGGCAGCATCCGCCTTGCCGGCAAGGACCTGTCTAAGGCTCGGCCCGAAGCCCGCATTCAATCCGGACTCGGGCGCACCTTTCAGATCCCGAGGCCTTTTCCACGCATGACCGTTCTGGAAAATGTCATGACCGCGGCGCAGAACCAGCGCGGTGAAAGCCTGTTCTCGGCACTTGTCGCGCCGCGCCTCATTGCCCGGCAGGAACGCGCCAATGCCGTCCGCGCCCGCGACATTCTCGACTTCGTCTCGCTCTCTCATCTCGAAGATCAGCCCGCGGCAGTGCTCTCAGGCGGGCAAAGAAAACTGCTTGAGCTGGCGCGCGTGCTGATGGCCGAACCGCAGGTTATCCTGCTTGATGAACCGGCGGCCGGGGTCAATCCGGCGCTTCTGGATTTGATCATCGACCGCATTGTCGCGATCAACGAGCTGGGAATTGCAGTGCTGTTGATTGAACACAATATGGAAATGATCGCGCGTCTCTGCCCCCGCGTCATGGTCATGGCCGCAGGCAAGGCACTGGCTGAGGGCACACCCGCCGAAGTCACCAAACGCGCCGACGTGATAGACGTCTATCTCGAGGGGATGCCGGCATGAGCGCGCTGTCACTTGCCGGATTGCAGGCTGGCTATGATCCCGACCTGCCGATCATCAAGGGTGTAAGCTTCAACGTCGAAAAAGGCGAAGCCGTCTGCATTCTCGGCCCCAACGGCGCCGGAAAATCCACCATGATCAAGGCCATTGCCGGGCTGGTCCCCTGTTTTGGCGGGCAGGTTCGGCTTGGCGAAACCGATATCACCTGCATGCCCTCGCACCTGCTGGCGCGAAACGGCATGGGCTTCGTGCCGCAGACCGAAAACATTTTCACCCGCCTGAGCATCTTCGAAAATCTGCAGATCGCAGCACAACTCCTGCCCAAACCCGAACGCGCCGGCCGGATCGAGGCGATGCTCGACATGTTTCCAGACCTTGCCGCCCGCCCCCGCGAACTGGCCGGAGCGCTGTCCGGTGGGCAACGCCAGATGCTCGCCGCCGCTCGCGCCCTGCTGACCGAACCAGAGGTATTGATGCTCGATGAACCTTCCGCCGGCCTCTCGCCCAAGCTGGTCGGCCAGGTGTTTGACACACTCGGCCGGATTTCAGATGCCGGCGTGACGCTGGTGTTGGTGGAACAGAACGTGCGCGCAGCGCTTACGCTCACCGAACGCGCTCTGGTGCTGGTGGACGGCAAGCTGGCCCATGACGGACCGACCGATGTGCTTCACGATGGCAAATTTCTCGGCGAACTGTTCCTTGGCCACCGTGCGGCGGAGGCAACCCGATGAACCCGCAAGCCATCATCGACGGACTGATAGCCGGCTCGACCATAGGGCTCGGCGCCATCGGTCTGACACTGACCTATTCCATCCTGCGCTTTGCCAACTTTACCCATGGTGATTTTCTCGCCTGGGGCGCCTACCTCACACTCACCGTCGCAGGCGTTCTCGGCGGACTGGCAGCAGGGCTGGGCGCACCGGTCTATCCCTTCAGCTTCGGTTGGGGCCTGCCGCTTGCCATGCTCGGCGGCGTAGCGCTGACTGTCGCCTTGACGCTCGGGCTCGATCGCGTTTTGTTCGGACGGCTGCGGGCACGAGGTGCTGACGCGATCATCATCGTCATGGCGAGTTTTGGCGCTTCCATGGCGTTGCGCTCGCTGCTTGAATTCATCTTCACCGCCAAGCCGGCCTATTTCACCAAGGCACTGCAGATCGCCAAGCCACTGGGGCTGGGCATGCGCGCCACGCCGGATCAGCTTCTGGTCATCGGGCTCACCGCGCTCTTGGTTCTGGCCCTGCACCTGTTGGTCACCCGCAGCGCCACCGGCCGTGCCATGCGCGCAGTTTCGGAAAATCCGAGCCTTGCCGGCGTCTACGGCGTCGATGTCGGCAAGGTGGTGCGCGTTACCTGGATCATTGGCGCCGGCATGGCCTGCATCGCAGGCGTCATGGCAGGCCTGCTGGTGCAGATCCGCCCCTATATGGGCTTTGATCTGCTGCTGCCGCTGTTCTCTGCAGCCATCCTCGGCGGCATCGGCTCCATCCCCGGCGCCATGCTCGGCGGGTTGATCATCGGTCTCAGCGAGGCCTTTGCGGTGCAGATCATCGGGGCTGAATGGCGCGCCGCCATTTCCTTCATCATCCTCGTCATCGTGCTGATGCTGCGCCCGCAGGGCCTTTTCGGCCAGAAGGAGGCCTGAGAATGGAAATCCTCGCTTACGCCGCCTTCTTCCTGACGATTGCCCTGACCTACGCCATCATCTGTCTGGGCCTGAATGTGCAATGGGGTCAGACCGGCCTGTTCAATGTCGGCATCGCTGGCTTTGTCGGTCTCGGCGCCTATGTCTCCGCCGCTCTGACCACGCCCGATGCAGCCGAGCGGATTGGTGGTTTCGATCTGCCCATCGTGCTGGGCTGGCTGGCGGCCATGGTAGCCGGCGGCCTGCTGGCACTGGCTGTTGGGCTTCTGACCTTGAGAATGCGCTCCGACTATCTGGCGATCACAACCTTCGGCATCGCCGTGGCGCTGCAGCTTGTGTTCCAGAACACCGAAAGCCTCACCGGCGGCGCCTTCGGCATGGCCTTCATCCCGCGCCCATTCTCCGGGCTTCAAGGCGAGCCGATTGCGTTCAACGCCCTCAATCTGGGACTGACGGCTCTTGTCGTGCTGGTACTCTATGTCCTGCTCGAGCACCTGCTGCGCAGCCCCTGGGGCCGCGCACTGCGAGCCGTGCGCGAGGATGAGGTCGCGGCGCAAGCGCTTGGCAAGAACCCCATCCTGCTTCGCATTCAGGCCTTCGCCCTCGGCGGCGCTATCATGGCCTTGGCCGGTGCCGTGCAGGCCCACTTCATCGGCTTCATCGCTCCGGGCAATTACCTGCCGATGATGACCTTCCAGGTCTGGGCCATGCTGATCGTGGGCGGGTCCGGCAACAACCGTGGTGCCATTCTCGGTGCGGTGCTGGTCTGGGCCATCTGGGCGCTCTCCGGCACGCTGATTTCCGAAATCTTCCCGGCCGACCAGCAGGCCCGCGCAGCCTCGCTGCAGATCGTCATCATCGGCGTCATGCTCTGCGCCATCCTGCTTTGGCGACCTCAAGGCATCCTCCCCGAAGTCCGCTCCGTATCGCGCCACCTCGGGCTTCGAAACAAGGACAACTGACACATGAAACCTGACCGCACCGACCTTGCTCCGGGCCTCTCCATCAGCCGTATCCTCACCGGTCTCTGGCAGGTAGCAGACCAGGAGAAAGATGGCAGCACGCTCGACCCCATGGTTGGCGCCAAAGCCTTGGCTGAGTATGCCGCCGAGGGTTTCGACACATTCGATATGGCCGATCACTATGGCAGCTCAGAGCTGATCACCGGCGAACTGCTGCGCAGCTGGCAAGGAGGTCCCCGTCCCAAGGCTTTCACCAAATGGTGCCCTGAACCGGGCGCGATGACGCCGGAGGTCGTACGCGCCGGGGTTCAGGAGCGGCTCGACCGGCTCGGGGTAAAGACGGTCGATCTGCTCCAGTTCCACTGGTGGACGTTCGAGCACCCGGCCTGGCTCGATGCGCTGCATGAGCTCAAACGCCTCAAGGACGAAGGCGTGGTTGGGCAGATCGGCGTCACCAATTTCGACGCTGCCCATCTCGCCCTTGCGCTGGCCGAAGGCATTCCGCTGGTCTCCAACCAGGTCTCCTTCTCGCTGATCGACCGCCGTGCCGCTGGCCACCTCGCCGAAACCTGCAAGACACATGGCGTACGCCTTCTGGCCTATGGCACCCTGTGCGGCGGCTTCCTGTCCGAACGCTGGCTCGGCAAGCCAGAGCCCGAAGCCGTTGAGGACTGGAGCGGATCGAAATATCTCCGCTTCATCCAGACCGCAGGCGGATGGGCCGGCTATCAGCGCATTCTCTCCGCTGCCGATACCATCGCAAAAAAGCACGGCGTGTCCATCTCCAACGTGGCCACCCGCTGGGTACTGGAGCACGCCCATGTCGCAGGCGTCATCGTTGGCGCACGGCTTGGCGAAAATCAGCACCGTGATGACAATCTGCGACTGTTCCAGTTTGAACTCGATTCAGATGACCACGCCCTACTGGATAACGCCTTTGCCGCCACCAGAATGATCCCCGGCGACTGCGGCGATGAATACCGCCAACCACCGTTTCTCACTGCGTCCGGGGACCTGAGCCATCATCTTGCGGCCATGCCCAGCGCACTTGAGGCCGTCACCGATCCGGACAATCCGGACCGGGCGCGGGTGTTCTCGGGCTCATTGTGGGAGCCGATCGCAGGTTATTGCCGCGCGTTGCGCGATGGCGACCGAATTGTCGTTTCCGGCACCACCGCCACCCACGGTGTCGATCGCACCGTCGCGATCGATGATGCTGGCGCACAGACCACCTATATTCTCGACAAGATCGCAGCGTCCGTGCGCGCACTGGGCGGAGATCCGAAAGACATTCTGCGTACCCGCATGTATCTGCGCGGTGACGAGGATGTGGAGGCCGCAGCCCGTGCCCACGGATTGCGCTTCACCATCAATCCTCCGGCCAACACCACCTTTCTGGTCGGCAATCTGATCGGCGATTTTCGCGTCGAGATTGAGGCAGAGGCCGTGGTCAGCAAAAAGCCATAGGACCGCCAGGGATCGTCAGATCCCCAACCTGTCCCGCAACCGGTAAGCTGCAACAGACGGAGCCAGAAACCACGGATTTCCCGTGTAGAATGGCCGCGTCCGAAACGGGATCGTGCTGAAGGCGCCGAGATAGGTGTCGACGCCTGCGGCCGCTCTGCCGAGCTTCGCGCCGAGATAACCGGCCATGCCGACGCCCGAGCCACAATAGCCCATGGCATAGAAAAGGTTGTTGTCTTCGCCGCAATGCATCAGCGTATCAAACGTAAAAGCCACAATCCCGGACCAGGAATGGCTGATCCGCGTACCCTTGAGGTCCGGAAACAGCCGCACCAGTTCAGCCAGCAGTTTCGGCCCGCTCTTGCGCGGATCGGTTTCCTGCAGCGACACCCGGCCACCAAAGAGAATGCGTTTGCGGTCCGGCGACGGCCGGTAGTAATAGACCAGCTTTCTTGTGTCGGAGAGAATGCGGTTGGTCGGAAACAACCGGTCCATTGTTTCGGATGGGATCTCCTCGGTTGCAATCACGTAGGACCCGATCGGAATCACCCGCCGCTGCTGCCAGGGCGTAAGCGGTCCAGTGTATCCATTGGTCGCGACGATCACCTTGTTGGCGCGGATACGGCCTTTCTCGGTGGAGACCTCAAATCCGTTTGCTCCGCGCTCCAGATCGTTCACACGGCATTGGCTGACGATACGTGCACCTGCGGTCTTTGCGATGGTCAACAGGCCCGCATGGTATTTGCCTGGATCAATGCTCGAATGCCGCGGAAAGACGATACCGCCATAATAGGCATCAGTGCCCAGTTCACTGTGCTGCATGCCGCGCGGAACCATGAAGGCGCCGGTTTCAAAGCCGGGATGGCGGTGTTCGCATTCGCGCGCCAGCTTGTCATACTGACGTGCGGTGTGCGCACCGTGGAAACGCCCGACCTCATCGAAACTGCAATCAATCCCCTCATCAGAAACAAAATCCCGCACATGGTGCAGCGATGCTTGGCCTTCCTTGAGGATCTGGATGGCTTTGGCTTCGCCATAGCGCTGGCAGAGCGTGGAATAAGACGGTTTCACACTGGTCGAGATCTGCCCGCCATTGCGAGTGGAACAGCCAAAGCCTGCGGCCTCGGCATCAACAACGACCGTATCCAGCCCGGCGCGCGCGGTCTGCACCGCCGCATGCAGCCCGGTATAGCCCGATCCTATGACAACCACATCCGCAGTCGCGGGCAGTTTCGTCAGATCGTCGGACTGGCGCGGGCTAGCATCCCACCAATAGGGTGCCGGCTTGAAGTCTGCACCGAAGCAATCGCTGTCTTGTCTCATCTCAGGCTCCCGCGTGGTCGGAGAGGATCATGTCTGCCCCCTTTTCCGCCACCATGATTGTCGGTGCATTGGTGTTTCCCGATGTAACCGTTGGAAACACCGAGGCGTCGATCACCCGCAGGTTTGCAAGCCCGTGTACCTGAAGCCGCGGATTGACGACCGAGTTGGTAGCGCTCTCGCCCATGCGGCAGGTGCTGACCGGATGAAACACCGTCCCCGCCCGTGCGCGAATATCGGCAATCATCTCCTCGTCCGTTTCCACCTGGCGGCCTGGGCGGATTTCCGCGTCCAGGATCTCGGCGAATGCCGGTGCCTCGGCAAGCCTGCGCAGAAACCGCGCGCCCTCAAGCTGCTCGGCCACGTCATGATTGGTCGCGAGATAATTCGGGTGAATTGCTGGCGCGTCGAACGGGTCGGCAGACCTCAGGTCCAGATGCCCACGGCTTGTCGGTCGCGTCGGTTGCGTTCCCATGATCACGCCGGAAAACGGATCCGGGCTCATAAGCGGCCGTTTGCCGGGCGGCGCCTTGGTGTAACTCACCGGCGAGAAATAGAGCTGCATGTTGGGCCGCTCCAGCTCCGGTCGCGTCTTGATGAAACCACCTGCCTGGTTGACGCCGAGCGACAGCGGCCCACGGCGTCTGAGCACATAGTTCAGGCCATGCATCATCTTGCCGTAAAGCGGCCTCAGATCGTCGTTAAGCGTCCTGACCTTGGCTTTGTAGGTGTGATCTATGCAGAGATGATCCTGCAGATGCCGGCCTACATTGGCTTGCTCGTGAACAATCTCGATACCATGCCGCTTGAGCGTTTCAGCCGGACCGACGCCCGACAACATCAGCACCTGCGGCGAGTTGACGGCTCCACCCGAGACGATCACTTCACGCCCGGCATAAACCTGTTCCGTCCGGCCATTGCGAACATATTCCACGCCAGTGGCGCGTGTTCCGTCAAACAGGATTCGCGTCGCATGTGCGCGTGAAACCACGGTCAGATTGGTCCGCTTTTTCGCCGGATGCAGATAGGCGCGCGCGGCTGACATGCGGAACCCGCCTTTGGCGGTATTCTGGTAAAGCCCGATGCCCTCATTGGTGGCCGCGTTGAAGTCCGGATTGTAATTCAGTCCGCATTCCTCACCGGCACGAATGAAATTGCGGCAGGTCGGGTGCAGGTCCTGATCCATGGTGGAGACGTGGAGCGGTCCGCTGTCGCCGCGCCATTCGGTGCCGCCCTGATCGCTGGTCTCGCTCTTTCTGAAATAGGGCAGCACCTCGTTCCAGCCCCAGCCGGGATTGCCCATCGCCGCCCAATCATCAAAGTCGCCGGAATGGCCGCGGATATAGACCATGGCGTTGATCGAGGACGACCCACCGATCACCTTGCCGCGCGGCCAGTAGCTGACACGGTTTCCCGTTCCCGGGTCCGGCTCTGATTTGTACATCCAGTTGATGCGCTGGTCGTAAAACGCCATGCCGTAGCCTATCGGCATCCAGATCTTGAAGTTCCGGTCATGGCCACCCGCTTCCAGCAGCAGCACCGAATACTTGCCGTTCTCGGTCAACCGATTGGCCAGCACGCAACCGGCAGACCCAGCGCCGACAATCACGAAATCATAGGTTTGCACGGGGCGCACCACTCTCAGGTTTGAGGCTCGGATAGGGAACTCAGGTCTGGGGCTTGTCGCGTTGGACGAGAACCGACACCAGCGCCAGCATCGCCGAGCCGACCATCAGGAAGAACGACACCGCATTGAGCACCGGCGTAGAGCCCACCTTGACCATCCGGTCATACATGGTGATCGTCAAAGGCGCTTCGGAGCCGACCAGAAACAGTGTGGTGTTAAAGTTCTCGAACGACACCAGGAACGCCACGATGCCAGCGGCCGCCATGGCGGGGAAGAGGAACGGCAGAGTGATCGTCCTGAGCACCCGCACCCGGCTGGCGCCCAGATTGAACGCAGCTTCCTCCATCGATTCATCGAACTTCTTCAGCCGGGCGATGATCACCAGCGAGGTGATGGTGGTGATGAAGGAGAACTGCCCCAATACCACAAGGATGATGCCCGGGCGCAGGAAATCCAGATCGAGTGACAGCGCCTCTTCCGCGCCATTGGCGATGTTGCTGGCCAGAAGCAGGATCGAGATGCCGAGGATGACGCCGGGAATGACCAGCGGCAGCACCATCATGATGTAGAAGAAATCCTTGGCCGGGAACTTGCAGCGCACGAACAGGAAGGCATTGCAGGTGCCGACAAACACCGACAGCAACGACACGAAGCTGGCGATGACGAAGGAGTAATAGAGCCCCCTCAGCAGCCTGCGGTCATGAAACATGCCGAGCTTCGGCTCGGTGTCATTGAAGAACCAGTCCAGCGTGAAGCCCTGCCACGGCAGCGACGGGAACACGGAATCATTGAAGGCGAACACGCCCGCGGCCACCAGCGGCGCCGCAAGGAAGACGAAGAACGCAGCCACATAGATCCGGTAGCTGGTCAGAAACGCGGTGTTGGGTTTGATTGCCATCAGCTTCTCGCCACCGTGGAATTGAGTGTCTGACCCGAGAGCTTCAGCCCGCCCCAGACCACCAGCGATGTGAAGGCCAGCAGCAGGAAGCCGAATGCCGCACCCGATTCCCAGTTGTAGCGGGTAATGAACTGGTCATAGATCTGCTCGGTGAACCAGCTCGAATTCTTGCCGCCCAGCAGGATCGGCGTTAGGTAACTGCCGGCAGTCAGCATGAACACGACAATGCACCCAGAGACGATACCCGGCATGGCGTAGGGGATGATGATCCGGCGCAGCACGGTCGGGCCGTTGCCACCGAGATTGTAGCCTGCCTCGATCATCGCATTGTCCATGCCGTCCAGCGTCGAGACCAGCGGCACGATCATGAACAGGATCACGGTGTAGACCAGCCCCATGATCACCGCGGCATCATTGTAGAGAAACTCGATCGGCGTGTTGACCACACCTGCCCACTGCAGGCTTGTGGATATGATGCCGGTTTCGCGAAGCAGCAGGATCCAGCCAAACGCCCGGATCAGGTCACTGACCCACAGCGGGATCAGACACATCAGAAACAGCGCGCCGCGGGTCCGGTTTCCGGCAATCTTGGCGATGTAATAGGCGATCGGAAACCCGAGCAGCAGCGCCAGCACGGTGACCAGCAGCGACATCGACCCGGTCCGGATCAGCGTGTTCCAGTAGATCGGCTCGGTGAAGAAATTGATGTAGTTGCCCAGCCCGAATTCATACATCCGGGGGCCGACCTTTTCCTGCACCGAGATGTAGAACATCCCCAGATGCGGAAGTATGATCAGCAGAAAAATCCACAGCGCGAAGGGTGCGAACAGCAGAATAAGCGACAGCCGCTTGATATCACTCTGCATCATCGGATCGCCCTCAAACCTTGAAGCTCATGGTCTGTTCCGGCGACCATGAAAGTGTGACGTCATCTTTTGGCTTCAGATCCTGGGTTCCGCCGGTCAGCACAACATCGGCCTCGATCAGCTCACCGGCGCCATCCCGAACCAGAATGCGGCTGTTGGCTCCGTTGAACAGGATACTGTCGACCTTGCCGTTGATCACATTGTGCGCCGCATCGGCAGGCTTGGCTGAGCCCCCGCTCTTTTCCGCCGCGATGAACTCGGGCCGGACAAAGGCGCTCACGGTGTCGCCCACTCCCGGGGTTCCCGCGCCGCGCACCGAACCGCGCATGGTCAGACCGGCTTCGGTCGCAACCTCAACCGCGCCGTTTTCGACGCGCGTCACCTTGCCGGCCCAGCGGTTGGTGTCGCCGACAAAGCCCGCGACAAAGGCCGCCGACGGATTGTGATACAGTTCCTGCGGCGTGCCGATCTGGACAAATTTGCCCTCGTTCATGATCGCCACATTATCCGACATCACCAGCGCTTCCGACTGGTCATGGGTGATGTAGACGAATGTCGTGTCAAACTGGTGCTGCAGCAGCTTGAGCTCGATCTTCATGGCTTCGCGCAGCTTCAGGTCGAGCGCGCCAAGCGGCTCATCCAAGAGCAACACGTCGGGGTCGAGAACCATGCAGCGGGCAATGGCAATCCGCTGCTTCTGACCACCGGAAAGCTGAGTAATCTCGCGATTGGCAACGTCTGGCAGTGAAATACGTTCGAGAACATCATGCACCTTGGTGCGGATCACCTCTTTCGAGGCTCCGGCACAGCGCAGGCCATAGGCGATGTTTTCATAGACATTCATCATCGGGAACAGCGCCAGATGCTGGAACACCATTTTGACATTGCGCCGGTTCGGCGGCGTGCCGATCACCGATTTGCTCTTGATCCGAATATCACCAGAGGTCGGGGATTCAAATCCCGCGATCATTCGCATCAGCGTGGTCTTGCCACATCCCGACGGACCAAGAATGGAAAAGAACGAGCCCTTCGGAATCTCGAAGGAGACGTCATCAACAGCTTTCACTGAGCCAAAATGCTTCTTGACCTGAACACATTCCAGATCGTTCTCGGTGGTGGCCAAATCGTTCTCGGTCATGGATTGCATCGAGTGCCCAGTGCGTTGACGTCATAAAGTCTTTGAAGGTTTGTGTGCGGCTGCCCGAGACAAATCGGGCAGCCGCATCATCTCACGAAAAGATGTTCGTGGTGCCGGGCTTATTCGGAGCCGGTGGCAGCCTTGATCTTTTCAAGCGTCTTGCCTTCCATGTCCTCGACACCGGCCGGGATGTTGGCGAAGAACTTCAGATTGTTGATGTCTTCGTCGGTAAAGGAGGCGTTGACGGCAGCCTTCTTGTCATCAGGCAACAGGTCCTTGCCACCGTTCACGGCTGCAATGGCGCCGGTGCTGGCGGACATGATCTTCACGTTCTCGGGCTCGAGCACGAAATTGATCCACTTGTAGGCGGCATCATCGGCTTCGCCCTTGCGCGGAATTGCGAAGGTGTCGATCCAGGCCAGTGCGCCGGTCTTCGGCGGCACGAACACGATGTCCTTGTTCTCGCCGTAGAGCTTGTAGGCGGTCGAATCCCACGTTTCAGATGCAACGATCTCGCCCGACATCATCATCGCCGAAAGGTCGTCGCCGCCCTTCCAGTAGGCCTTGAGGTTGTCCTTGCACGAGATCAGCTTGTCGGCGACCTTGTCCAGAATTGTCTGGTACTTGTCGAGATCGGCATAGGCTGCAAACGGATCTTCACCCATGTCGAATGCCATGCCGAGCAGGATCGTGCGCTTCAGGCGCATCGAGGTCTTGCCCTTGTACTGCGGATCGCAAAGATCACCCCAGGCCGTGACGTCCGGCGCCATCGACTTGTTGGCCATCAGGCCGGATGTGCCCCACTGGTGCGGCACTGCATAGACTTCGCCGTCAATCGTGGTGTTGGCCTTGACGCCATCGAGCAGCTTGGCCTGCATCGCCGAGGTGTCGATCTTCGACAGATCAAGCGGCTTGTAGATGTTGTATTCCTGCTGCACGGCATAAATGCGGTCGTGGCTCGGCTGAGCCAGATCGAAACCAGCACCGCCGGTAGCACGCAGCTTGGCAATCATTTCCTCGTTGTTCGAGAACGTTACCTCGACAGTGATGTCGGGATTTGCCGCTTCAAATTTTTTGACCAGTTCGTCAGGAGCATAGGAGCCCCATGTCAAAAGACGCAGCGTCTCTGCCTGTGCCGGCACAACTGCCACCACTGTGGTGGCCAAAAGACCGGCCATTGCTAGTTTCATGATCATGTCAAACTCCCTTTGAACCCTCTGAATATCAGCGCATTATTGTTTATAACCCGCGCAGATGACAAGAAGCGTAGCCCCTCATTGGACTGCACCGCATATCCATTATAGATATTTTTCCATACCAATTTGTGACAATCCGTCACCCGAGTAAAGACCATTGCACCTGAACCAAATCACGGCAACCACGGCAAGCGATTGAGCTGCAAATTCAAGCCAACCTTCACAGGAAATTGGCTCTAAACAAACAGTTGCGCCAACACGTCCATGCCCTGCCTGATTTCACTTTCACACGCAGCCCCATAGCCAATCACGACACCCTTTCGGTCAATCGGGGTGAGGCAGTAGCGCCCGATACCCGACAGGGTGAGCCCCGCATCGGTTGCTGCCTCGATGAACCCCTTCTCATTTCGCGCCGGATCTTTGAAATACCCTACCGTATGAAAACCCGCGGAAGCGCGCTGGATCTGCATGTACGGATCAAGCTGTCGCGCATGTTCGTGCAGGATCTCGTGGCGGCGCTTGTAGTGCTGCCGCATGGTCCGGATATGGGTGGCGAAATGCCCCTCGTCGATGAAGTCGGCCACAATCGCCTGCGGCCATGTCGGCACTCCGCTCAGCGCCGCGGAAAAGATGTTCGACATCGCATCCACCATGCTCGCCGGCGCCACCATGAACCCAAGCCGCAGCGAGGGAAACAGCGTCTTCGAGAACGTGCCGACATAGATCACCCGGCCATTGGTATCGATGCTCTTGAGTGTCGGCAGCGGCTGATCGCCGAAATAGAAATCACCGTCATAATCATCCTCGACGATAAAGGCGTCTGCCTGATCGGCCGCGTCCAGCAGTGCCAGCCGCCGCGCCAGGCTGAGAATCTTGCTCAGCGGCTGCTGATGTGAGGGTGTCACGAAGGCCAGCCGGAAATCCGGTGCCTTGGCAAGCCCCTCCTCGACGATGATTCCCTCATCATCCACCCCGACGGGAACCAGGTCCGCACCTTGCGAGATGAAGGCGTTGCGCGCACCGATGGCACCGGGATTTTCAAACCAGACCTTCTCGCCCCGGTCGAGCAGCATGCCGCCGATCAGCGAAAACGCCTGCTGCGCCCCACCGACGACAAACACCTGCTCCGGATCGCACTGAATCCCTCGGCTTGCATTGAGATGGGTGGCAATCGCCGCCCGCAACCGTGGCAGACCGTAAGGGTTGCCGTACCCCATGACGGCGTCCCGGTCAGACCGCAGATGTCGCGCCGAAAGCCGCGCCCATTGCGCCATCGGAAAGGCATTCAGCGCGGGAAGGGCCGTCACAAACGCCTGCGATTTGTGCGGCAACCGCCGCCGCTCGGCAAACAGTTGCCGCGCCCGGATGGTCGAGGGAGACAGCCGTGGTTGCCGCTCGCTGTCGGCTCCGACGGCCTTCGGCTTGACCGGAGCTCGGCCTGTCATAGTGTGGCTGACGAATGTGCCCGCGCCGATCCGCGATTCCAGCAGGCCTTCCGAGATCAACCGGCTGACCGCATCCAGCGCCGTCGTGCGCGACACCCCGACCTCGCTTGCCAGTGTTCGCGTCGCCGGCAATCGCTCGCCACCATTCAATCCGCCGGACAGGATGATGTCGCGCAGCCCCATATAGAGTTGAACGCTGATTTTGCGGTCGTGGCTCCGGTCAATTCGGATCGAGGAAAGGATGGCTCCGGCCTTGGTTTTCATCAGCGGTGACCCTTGTTTGCCAAAATTGGCCTGCAAGCTTTGCGAGATTGGACCTTATCGTAAGTCCAATTGACCCGCTAGGACATTTCAAAATCGTCGGCACGGGTTTGCATCACATGAAAATCGCTCACATCGAAACATTCACCAACGAGTTCGTCTGCTTCGTCAAGGTCACCACCGATACCGGCGACATTGGCTGGGGCCAGGTGGCGCCCTATTGCGCCGACATCACGGCCCAGGTTGTGCACAGGCAAGTCGCACCCTACGCGCTTGGTCAGTCAGCTCTCGACATCGATCATCTCGTCGATCTGATCCCCGAAAAAGAGCACAAGTTCCCCGGCTCCTACCTCAAGCGCGCGGTCGGCGGGCTCGACACTGCGTTGTGGGATTTGCGCGGACGCCTGGAGGGCAAGCCGGTCTGCGAGCTGATCGGCGGCACACCAGGCACCGTCCGGGCCTATGGTTCATCAATGAAGCGCGACATCACGCCGAAGGACGAAGCAACCCGGCTGAGTCGCCTGCGCGATCAGTTCGGCTTTGACGCCTTCAAGTTTCGCATCGGCGCAGAATGCGGCCGCGGCAAGGATGAATGGCCTGGCCGCACCGAGGAAATCGTGCCCACCATGCGCAAGGCCATGGATGACAGCGTCGCACTGCTGGTTGACGCCAATTCCTGTTATGCCCCGGAGCAGGCCATCGAGATCGGCAAGTTGCTGATTGACAATGGCATCAGCCATTTCGAGGAGCCCTGCCCCTACTGGGAATACGAGCAGACCAGACTGGTGACCGAAGCACTTTCGGTACTGCCCATTGATGTCACCGGCGGCGAGCAGGATTGTGAACTCACCAACTGGCGCTGGATGATCGACATGAAGGCCGTCGACATTGTCCAGCCAGACATCTGCTATCTCGGCGGCCTGACCCGCACGCTGCGGGTGGCGGACATGGCCCACAAGGCCGGCCTGCCCTGCACGCCGCACTGCGCCAATTGGTCGATGGTGACGCTGTTCACCATGCACATGCTGCGCGCCATCCCCAATGCCGGCAAGTATCTCGAATACTCCATCGAGGGCGAGGATTACTACCCCTGGCAGGACGATCTTTTCGTTCAGTCGCCCTACGCGATTGTCGACGGCAAGGCGACGGTGACCGATGCACCCGGCTGGGGCGTCGAGATCAGCCCGGCCTGGCTCGAGCAATCCAAACACCAGATCAGCTCGATGGGATCCTGACCCATGCTTACATCACCCGACAGCCTGCTGAAATACCTCACCGACGCGACAGATCTCCTGCTCCCCGACGGTCATTTCATCGATGGCGCCTACCAGGCCGCCCGCACCGGACGCGTCATGCAGAGCGAAGACCCCGGCCGCGGCGAAGCCTTCGCCGATTTCGCCCGTGGCGATGCCGATGATATTGCCGACGCCGTTTCAAGTTCGCGCAAGGCATTTGCCATCTGGCGCAAGACGCCGCCCGCCGAACGCGGACGCATCCTCGCCCGGACCGCAGAGCTGATCCGCCGCAACAGCGAACGTCTGGCGATTGTGGAATGCCTCGACAGCGGCAAGCCGATTGCCGAAGCTCGCGGCGACGTTTCGGGTGCAGCACGAACTTTTGAATATTACGCCGGAGCCTGCGACAAGCTGGAGGGAAGCACGTTCCCGCTGCCGGTAAACTATGTCGGCTTCAGCCAGGTCGAACCCGTCGGCGTCACCGCTCACATCATCCCCTGGAACTTCCCGATCTCGACCGCTGCCCGCGGCATGGCCCCGGCGCTGGCCGCCGGCTGCACCGTGGTTGCAAAGCCTGCCGAACTGAGCCCGTTCACGGCCCTTCTGCTGGCGGAATTGCTGACCGAGGCCGGCTTGCCCGCAGGCGTCTGCAATGTGGTCACTGGCACCGGTGCAGAAGCAGGCGCACCGCTGGTCGCGCATACCGGCATCGACCATGTCACCTTCACCGGTTCGGTCGCCACCGGCGGACATGTCATGCGCGCCTGCGCTGACAACGTCACCCGCTCGGTGATGGAACTCGGAGGCAAATCTCCGGTCGTTGTACTCAACGATTGTGATTTCGACAGCACCATTGCGAATGTTGCCGGCGCGATATTCGAGCACGCAGGGCAAATCTGCTCCGCTGGTTCTAGGCTTGTGATCGAAGCAGGCATCCATGACCGTTTCATCGAGGCGCTCGGCACTAAGGCAACGGCGATTTCGCTGGGCCATGGCCTTCGCTCACCTGATATGGGCCCGGTCAGCTCTGCCGCCCAGCGCGACAAGATCATCGGCTTTCTCGACCGGGCGCGCGAGCGCGGCGCCGAATTCATCAGCGGCGGACAGGCATCCGCAGACACGGAATCCGGCAAGGGCTATTTCATCGAGCCCACCATCGTCGCCAACCGCCCGGAGCACGACGAGCTGGTGCAGGAGGAAATCTTCGGCCCGGTCCTTACCGTCCAGAAAGCCGACGATGCCGACCATGCGCTGCATCTGGCCAACAGCACCCGCTTCGGCCTCGTCGCCGGCGTCTTCACCTCAGACTTTGCCAAGGCCCATCAGCTTGCCCGCGATATCGACGCCGGACAGGTCTACATCAACGAATATTTCGCAGGTGGTGTCGAAGTCCCGTTCGGCGGCAACAAGCAATCAGGTTTTGGCCGCGAGAAGGGCATTGAGGGGTTGAAAAGCTACTGCAAGCTTAAGAGCATCGCCGCCCGCATCGATTGAGCCGACAGTCCCGCAACAGGCATCCAGGCCAGAACATCAAGTCGCCCCGCACAGTTTATCCGGCGGGGCGCCAGTCGTTTAGCTGATTGGAATTTGGTGAAGGCCTAAACCTTCACCGCCACCACGGCCATGCAGTCTCCGGCTTTCACCAGTCCCGGGAAGTGCCGTGACGACACAATCCCCGCCCGCCTGGCACGGTAATCAACAGGCGGCCGGCCGGTCCGATCGACAGGCCAGACGCGGGCGACAATCTCGCCTTCCTCCACTTCGTCTCCCAGATCCCTCACCGCCTCGATCATGCCGTCGTCCTGCGAAAACACGAAGCAGTCATCATCGGGCATGTCGAGCATGATCGAAGGCGCCATTTCCAGCTCACCCTTCATGATCCCCGCATGCTTGAGCACATTGCGAACACCCTTCTTGGCAATCTCATTGGACCGCGCCGTCGAGGTGCCGCCGCCGCCGAGCTCAGTGGTAACAAAGGTCTTGCCCTGATCCTCGACACTGGTGTCATACATGCCGACATTGTCGATCTCGAGCATGATCATCGAATAGGGCGCGTTGAACGCCTCGACCGCTGCCACGCAAGCCGCCTGTTGCTCTTTGTTTTCCAGCACGTGCGCCGAAGCAAAGGGAATGAAATCCAGCGTCTTGCCGCCTGAATGGAAGTCGAGCACGATGCTGGCCTCCGGCAACAGAACCGTCTGGACATAGTCCGCGATCTTTTCCGTTACCGTGCCACTTGGCGAGCCTGGAAATGACCGGTTCATGTTGCCCCGGTCAATTGGCGAGGTCCGCGTCCCAGTCCGGAAAGCCGGATAGTTCATTGCCGGCACGATGATCACCCGGCCCTCGATATCTTCTGGCTTCAGCGACACAGCCAGATCCATCAGGGCAACGGGACCTTCATATTCATCACCATGGTTTGCGCCGGTCAAAAGCGCACATGGCCCTATCCCGTTCTTGATCACTGTGATGGGAATCATCACCGAACCCCAGGCAGAATCATCACGGCTGTAAGGCAGACGCAGAAAGCCGTGATGCACGCCGTCTTCGTTCAATGGAATTGTCGGTGTAATTGGATTGCCTGGCATATGCGATCAATCCTTCACATGGAGACGGCGCGGAACATCGGCCAAGCACTCGGGCCCGTTCGCGCCGATGACGATGCTCTCGGTGATCTCAAATCCCCAGTCATCCATCCACAGCCCGGTCATGAAGTGAAACGTCATGTTCTCTTCCAGCACGGTCTTGTCGCCCGGTCGCAGCGACATGGTGCGTTCGCCCCAGTCCGGCGGATAGGACAGGCCGATCGGGTAGCCGGTGCGGTTGTCCTTGGTAATCCCGTATTTGTTCAAGACCTTGAAGAAGGCGTTGGCGATGTCCTCGCACAGATTGCCGGCCTTCGCCGCCTCAAGCCCGGCGTCCATGCCTTCCAGCACCGCCTTCTCGGCATCGATGAAGGTCTGCGTCGGTTTGCCCAGAAACACCGTCCGTGACAGCGGGCAGTGGTAACGTTTGTAGACGCCGGCAATCTCGAAGAACGTGCCCTCGCCGCATTTCATCGGCTTGTCGTCCCAGGTCAGATGCGGCGCCGAAGCATCCGCGCCTGAGGGCAGCAACGGCACGATGGCCGGATAGTCGCCGCCAAAGCCGAGACCGTCATCATAGCGCAGTCCTGCCTCGTAGATGTCGGCCACCAGATCGCACTTGCGGTAACCCACTTCGCATTTGTCGAAGATCGTCTCATGCATCCGCTCAACCAGCCGCGCCGCCTTGCGCATGTAGTCAAGTTCCTGGCTCGACTTGACCGCACGCTGCCAGTTGACCAGCGCAGTGACGTCCGAAAACTTTGCATTCGGCAGATGCTTCTGCAGCGCGGCATAAGCGGCCGCCGAGAACCAGTAATTGTCCATCTCCACGCCGATGCGCTTGGTACCCCATCCGCGTTCGGCAAGCATGGCCGAGAGATAATCCATCGGATGCCGCTCGGTCGATTGAACGAAGTGATCCGCATAGCCGACGATGTCGTTGTCGGAAAGATAGGCCGTGCGCCGTGCACCGTTGGCATCCTGGCCGCGGCCGAACCAGACCGGGTCACCGTCAGGGCCAACCACCACACACTGGTGCACGTAGAACGACCAACCGTCATAGCCGGTCAGCCAGGCCATATTGGACGGGTCGGACACGATGATGACATCAACACCTGCAGCAGCCATGGCGGCACGCGTCTTGGCGACGCGCTGAGAATATTCGTCCCGGCTGAAATTGAGAACTGGCGCGGACATTCGGGGGGATTTTCCTTTCTTGGTGGGGTTTCAGTTTGAGAAGTTGGTGCCGGCATCGGCCGCAAGCGCGCGGGTGCTGGCAAATGTTGCAATCGCCGTATCCTGAATGCCGGTGCCGGTCAGGTCGGCAATGGTAATCGCGTTATCGGAAGTGCGGCCTTCGCCCTCGCCAGCAACGATCATGCCGAGTTCAGCAAACTCGGCATCTGGTGCGACGATGCCTGCCCCGATAGCCGACCGCAGCTCGCCCAGCAGGCGCGTTTGCGACAGCCGGTCCGGCACGTAGAGATCAGCTTTGCCGAAGCATGCAGGATCGAGTTCGTTCTTGTGCTCCTGATCCGACCCCATCGCAGTAATGTGTTGGCCCGGGCGCAGCCATTCGCTTCGCAGGATCGGTTGTGCGGCGGGCGTGGTTGTCACGATCACGTCAGCGGCAGGCACCGCATCAGCCAGCTCACCTGCAGCCTTGACTTCTATTCCCAATTCCATGGTCAGCTCGATGGCGGCAGCGGCAGCCTTGTCCGGATCCCGCGCCCAGATCGAGGCACTCTTGATCGGGCGGACCAGGCTGAGCGCCTTGAGCTGCAACTTGCCCTGAGCACCAGCGCCCAGAATGCAGGCCGTGGATGCGTCAGTGCGCGAAAGATGGTGCGCAGCAACCGCGCCGGCGGCTGCGGTTCGAACGTCGGTCAGATAACCATTGTCGAGCAACAGCGCCTCAAGCATGCCGGTTCGCGCCGAGAACAGCACCATCAGTCCAGATGTGCTTGGCAGCCCCAGTTTCGGATTGTCGAAAAAGCCCGGAGAGATCTTGATAGCAAAACTGTCGATGCCCGGCACGAACGCGGTCTTGACATCGACTTCACCATTGAAGGGCGCAATTGCCATCGACAGGATCGGCGGCATCACCACGTTACCACTCGCAAGCGCTGCAAACGCCCGCTCGATACAATCGACAGCATCAAGATCAAGCTTCACCAGGCTGCGCAAATCCGCCTCGGTCAGGATCTTGATGTTGGTCATGTTATGCCGCCTCTTGCGTGACATCGACATCTTCGCCGGAGATGATGCGATGGTGCTGTTTCATGTCGATATTGCCGCCAGAAAGAATGGCCACGACCGGACCGGCGCTCTTGATCTTCTGGGTCAGAAGCGCTGCCACGCCGACCGATCCCGAGCCCTCGATGATTTGACGTTCCTGCCAGTAGACATGCCGGATCGCAGCCGCGATGTCGGCCTCACTGACCAGAATCACGTCATCGACCAGATCGCGCGTCATTGCGAAGGTCAGCTGGTTCTCCAGACCGATCCCGCCACCAAGTGAATCTGCGAGCGTGGCGAGTTCCTCGACGAGGACCGGCTTGCCGGCTTTCAGGCAGGCATGCATGGCAGCACCGCGCTCCATCGAAATTCCGATGATCCGGATTTCCGGACGAAGCGCCTTCAGCGCTGCCGCAACGCCCGAGATCAGGCCGCCGCCGGAAAGCGGAACCAGCACAGTTGCCACATCCGGCACCTGCTCGATGAGTTCCAGACCAAGGGTTCCCTGCCCCGCAATCACCTTGCGATGATCAAACGGCGGGATCATGGTCATGCCGTCTTCCGAGACCAGACGGTCGACTTCCAGCTGGGCCTCATCCTGTGAATTGCCGATGATCCGAACCTCGGCACCTTGCGCCTTGATCCCGTCGATCTTGGCCTGCGGCACCAGCCGCGACATGCAGATGATGCATTTCACCCCGGCAGCCTTGGCGGCATAGGCAAGCCCCCGGCCATGATTGCCGGTTGAAACGCCCACAACGCCACGGCTTTTCTCGGCATTCGACAGCGATGCAACAGCATTGCTCGCGCCGCGCAATTTGAAACTGCCGGTGATCTGTGTGTGTTCGAGCTTCAGATGAACCGGGACACCGGCAAGCTCCGTTAGCGACGGAGACCCATTCACTGGCGTGACGCGGACCGTGGCGGCGATGGCTTCGCGTGCACGCTCGATTTCAGCGAGATCGACAAAAGTCATGGACATGATCAAGCAGCCTCGCCAAACGCCTGGTCCGGCAGTGCACAGCCAAACAGCCTGCCAAACCGGGCAGGCCGATGATCGGCAAATCCGCCTAGCCGCGACATCGCCCAGGCACTGGCCTGATTGGACGTCACCACCGGCTTTCCGGTCCGCTGCTCAAGCTCGGCAATCACATTGATTGCGGGCAAGCCGGTGCAGGACAGAAAAAGCGCCTCAGCATCTGCCGTATCGATGGCGAGAGCCGCATTGAGGATCGTCTGATCGCTAACCCGGGCCATGTCCCGATCGTCCTCAAGCCCCAGACAGGCGACATTGGAAAGCTCCATGCCATGATTGATGAAGTAGGCGGCCATCGGCTCGGTGGTCTCAACCGTATAAGGCGTCAGAACTGCAATTCGCCGCACGCCGAGCGCCGCAAACGCCATCCGCGCGGCACCTGATGGCGTCACCACGGGAATGGCACCGAAACCCGCCTGGATCGTCGCGGTAACCGCCTCGTCACCGATAGCAACCGATGCCGCTGTGCAGCTGTAGCAGATCGCCTTGAGCGGCTGCACCGGTGCCAGCAATTGCGCCGCTTCGGTCAGCCGCGGCGCCATCTTTCTTAGGTTCTCCGGCGTGGTCGGATTTGCAAATGCAACCCGTGCGACATGGATCGCAACCCCGTCCTGCGGCAATTGGCGATAGAGATCACGCTCGCTGGTCATGTCAGTGGCCAACGCAATCAGCCCGAACCGGGTCGTCGCACTTGCATCATTGAACTGCACATTCTCGTCTGATCGTGAAACACTGATACCGTTCATCCGCAACACCCTCCCTGTCCTTGGCACGCTTCTCACGTCCCTGATTGCTGAAAACTGTCAGACCACCATCACCGGGATCGAGGCCAGGCTTGTGACCTTGTGCGAGACACTGCCCAGCAGAAATCCCTGCACGTCACCCTGGCCACGGCTGCCAACGATGATCAGGTCAGCCTTGTGCTCTTCACCGAATTTCACGATGGTCCGCGCAGGCTGCCCAGCCTTGACGAAAGCGCGCACTTTACTGGCGCCAACCTCCGCCGCAATTGTCTTGGCTTCTTCAGCTACCTGCTTGGCATACGCACGCATCGAATCGTCCATACTCTCCGGCTCGTCCGGGCGTACCATCGACATTGATGCCTCTAGCAATGAATGGTGCCGGAACACGGTCAGAACCATCATCTCGCTGCCGCAGGTCTGCTGCAGTTTTGAAGCCAGTTTCAGCGCCTTCTTGGATCCCTCGGATCCGTCCACCGCCACAAGAATTCGTTCAAACATCAATCTACTCCCTTACCGGAATGCCAGATCGCGCAGGAACAGTGCAATCTGCGGGAAATAAATGAGCGCGACGGAGACACACAGCAGCATCACCGTGAACGGGAAGATACCGCGAATGACCTCGATATAAGGTCTCTTGAAAATGGCGATCGCCGTGAAGATGTCACAGCCAAACGGTGGCGTAGCCGACCCGATCGCCACCTGCAGCGTGATGATGGTGCCGACAAGCACCGGATCGAGCCCCACGCTCTTGACCACGGGCGCGAAGATCGGAACCAGGATCAGGATCACCACGATCGGATCGACAAACATGCAGCCGATGAAGAAGGCGATCGAGATCACCGCAAGAACGCCCTTGGGCCCCATTTCGGCGACCCCGACTGCGGCAAGAATTGCCTGCGGCACCTGGGCAAACGAGATCACCCAGGAGAAGGCTGCACCCGCGCCGACCAGAATGAAAACCACCGCAGTGATCAGGCCGGTCGATTTGGCGATCCGGTAGATGTCGGGCAGGTTGAGCGACCTGAAAACAATAAACTCGAGAATGATGGCATAGAGCACGCAGGCCGCTGCAGCCTCCGTTGGGCTGAAGATACCGCCGTAAATTCCACCAACAATGATCACCGGAAATCCGAGTGGCCAGATCGCCCGCTTGACTGCCTGTGCCCGCTCGGCCCAGCTGGCTTTCGGCTCGGTCGGTACCTTGTTGATGATGGCGTAGATCATGCTGTAGGCGGAAAACAAGACCAGCAGCAGAAGCCCCGGCCCAATGCCCGCAATAAACAGCTCCGAGATCGAGGTGCTCGAAATCACCCCGTAGATGATCATGCCGATCGAGGGCGGGATCAGGAACGCGATATCCGACGCATTGATGATCAGCGCAAGCACGAAGGAATCCTTGTAGCCAGCCTTGAGCATGCGCGGACGCAACGGCGAACCAACGGCCACCACCGTTGCCTGGGTAGAGCCTGACACTGCACCGAACAGGGTGCAGGCAGCAGCGGTACTGACAGCCAGGCCGCCTTTGACGTGCCCGATAAACTTCATCACCATGTCAATCAGGCGATTGGCCGATTGGCCCCGTGTCATGATGTCGGCAGCGAGAATGAACATCGGCACTGCTATCAGCGAGGCCGGTCGGATACCGGCCATGATTTGCTGGACCATGAAGTCCATCTTGCCGATATCGCCGAACATGAACAGGAAGCCAACAAAAGTGGCGACGAGCAGCGGGATCATCATCGGAAAGCCGAGAAGCAGCAGAACGATCATGATCAGGAAAATGGTCAGTGCCATGGATCGTCTTCCCTCAAATCTCGAGTTCGTCTTCGTCGTAACCCTCAAGCACGCGGGTCGACAGATAGATATCTTTGGCAGTCAGATTTTTGATTGCAGTCAATCCATACTGGAGACCGGTCATGAAGAAGCCGACCGGCACCCAGAGGAAGATCCAGTAGACAGGGATCTGCAGCGAGGGCAGCACCCGCCCCGAGGTGGCAACCTTGATGATGTACCCGATCGAAAAATAGCAAAGCCCGAACATGGTCAGCGCGGTCAGTGCCGCGATCAGCACCATGAAGCCTTTTCGCGCCGGTGGCGGCAACGCATCATAGATCGCCGACATGCGGATATGCCGGCCCTGCCGCGCCGCATAACTGATACCGGCGAATGTGATCAGGATAATGAGGATCCGGTTGAGTTCCTCGGAGAAAAACAGACTGTATTGAAACACGAAACGGCCAACCACATTGGCAACCGTGTTCAATGCCATCAGCAAGACGCCGCTGGCGAGCAAGACAGATTCCACCCGGCTGATGCTTGAATCGATCAACCCCAGAACACCTGGCAGTGAGGATTCATGCGGGTTCTTTTCCTTCAAATCGTCCAAGATCGCCTCCCGGCTTGCTGGCTGACCGGACCAAAGGCCATCGCACGATGGCCTTTGGAGTTAATGGCACCTTTTACCAGGTGTCGGGATCAGTTCTTGGTCGCTTCCAGGTCAGCCTTGAGCTGATCAAGGATGGCCTTGCCGCTGTCGCCGGTCATCTCGATGAACTTGGCTTCAACCTCTGCCGAAGCCTCCTTGAAGCAGGCGCGCTCTTCTTCCGAAAGAACAGTGATCGTCATCTCGGGCTTGGCTTCCTTGATCTTCTTGAGCTCGCTGTCAGCGAGACCCTTCTGATACTCGACAATGTAGTCATAGGCTGAAGCGGCAGCGTCCTCGATCACCTTCTTGTCGGCGTCGCCAAGACCATCGTAAAAGTCCTTGTTGGCCATCACCGCAGTCGTGAAGTTGTTGTGGCCTGTATAGGTGATGTGATCGGTCACCTCGTAGATACCGGTCGAATACAGGTAGAAGGTCGGATTTTCCTGGCCCTGAATGATGTTGGTCTGCAGACCACCGTAGACTTCACCCCATGGCAGTGGTGTCGGGGTCGCGCCAAAGGCCTTGTAGGATTCAACCAGCAACGGGTTTGTCATGACCCGGAACTTGACCTCGTTGAGGTCGGCACAGCTCTTGACCGGTTCCTTCGTGGTCATCGCAACTTCGCCTTCTGGGAACATCACCAGAAGTTCGAGACCCTGCTCTGCGTAAAGGCTTTCGAAATCTTCGTTGATCGCCTTGCTCTGCTTGTAGAACCGCGCCAGATGCGCCTGGTCTGTCGGCAGCAGGTAAGGAACGAAGAACACCTGAGCTTCCGGGATCAGCGCACCGGTAAAGCCGGGCGACTGGTCAACGAACTGAAGAATGCCGGCCTGCGCCTGCTCCATGATGTCGGCGGATTCACCCAGGGTTCCATAAGGGAACAATTGAACGGTGTGATCGGAGTTAGCCTCAATGGCTTCCTTGAACTTCGTTGCGTAGACGCCCTGAACCTCGGTCAGGGATTCCTCAAAGGCATATTTCCAGTCATCTGCCTGGGCTGCGACCGAAGCACCGGCCAGCATCGCGACGGCGGCTACGCCACCAAGAAAATTGCGGAATGTCGATTTCATAGTCGGTTCCTCTCTTCTGATTGTCTGTTGATGTTGAACGTCCGGCCATCCGGCCGGTGAATTTGTTGGACGACGGGAGAAGGCGAAGCCTTTCAGCCGATAATCTCCCGACACCTCTGATGCGAGCGAGTGGAGCATTCCATGTTCAATACCCCCGCTTCTTTATTGTTATGATTTGACGAGAGTTGAACAAGGACAATAAAGAGTCAATCGCGATTATTAAATCATGACAATTTTGTGAAATGGACCCGTCTCGCGCAGCCGCATTGCGCGCACTCCGAAAGACCGGTCGAACGCGAGAAGGCGCGAGTGATCCAACTGTCTACAAGGTCAGCAGAGCAGGCTCCGGATTACTGCGGGCGAGCCGTGAAATCACGTTCAGCCCACGCTCGAGCGTCTTGCTGGTTTCAGCGCCAAGACAGATGCGGACCCCCTGCGTGCGCACAGTGTCCGACATGGCAAAGGCTGACCCCGGCGCCACCGCAACACCATTGAGCCGCGCATGCGCCACAAATGCATCCTCGGTCCAGGTTCCCGGGATAGGAAGCCAGATATGCATTCCGTTCGGGCTTGATTGGAACGGTATGCCCGTGAGGATTTTAGCCGCAACCTGATTGCGTTTTCCCAAAGCACCCATCTGCCATTTCAGCAGCCGTTCCGCGGTGCCATCCTCGATCCAGCGGCAGCCAATCTCAGCCATCAGCGCCGTGGCCATCCAGTTTGTCACCAGGTGCCGGTTTGCTGCAGCCGATTCAAACGCCTCGGGCATGGTCAGAAACCCGAATCTCAGCCCCGGCATGATGCACTTGGTCAGGCTGGTGAAATAGAACGTCCGCTCTGGCGCCATCGCGGCAATGGGGGCCGGCCTGCCCGGCTGCAGCGGCCCCCAGGCATCGTTCTCGATCATCAGCACATCGTGGCGCCGGGCCACTTCGACCAGTTGCGCCCGCCTTTCAGCGGACATCATGGCTGCCCGCGGATTCAAACCGCTTGGCATCAGATAGATCGCCTTGACCTGCGCTTTCTTGCAAGCTGCCTCGAAAGCTGCGGGGACAACGCCTTGAGCATCAACCTCAAGCCCCTGAAGCCGCAACCCCAGATACCGGGTCAACGCCTTCAAGGTGTGGTGCGCGAGTTCTTCGGTGACGATCAGATCACCGGAATTTGCCACCGTCATCAAGGCAATTGTCATCGCCGAGGTGTTGCCATTGGTCATCAGCAGACCTTGCGCGGAAGGATCCAGGCCACAGCCTGCCAGCCATCTGGCCGCAGCCCCTGTGTATTTCTTCAGCGCCGTGGAAGGACGAAAGGCCGAGATGGTCGAACTGGGGAGATCAGCTCCCAGCCGCGTTAACGCATCGCGCATCTCCTGGACGTGCAGTTCTTCGAACACCGGCATCAGGATCGAAAAATCAATGAACTTCTCGTTCTGGCTGTCCGGCACGAAAGGTGTTTTGGTGTCGCTGCGACCGGCTCGGACAAATGTCCCGCGGCCCACTTCGCCGGCGATGACCCCGCGCCGGATCAACTCATCATAGGCTCTGCTGACCGTCTGCACGCTGAGCTCGAGATCATAGGCAAGATTGCGGTGGGTCGGGAGCCGGTCGCCGCTGCGCAATTCGCCCGCATCGACGGCTCTTACCAGTGTATCGGCGAGCGATTTATAGGCGGGGCGGCGAAGTTCGCCCGGTTTCGGAGGCCAGATTGTCATGATTTATTGATGGGCTTAATCACATTAATTGACAACCCCCCGAGCCTCAATCAAAAGTCTCATCCATGGCTTCAATCAAACTCGACGACCGCGACATAAAGATCCTTGCGACATTGTCGCGCGAGGGTCGGATTTCCAAATCCGACCTGGCAAAGCGGGTCAATCTCAGCCCGACACCCTGTTGGGAACGCCTGAGCCGCCTGGAAAAAGCCGGCATCATTTCCGGCTACCACGCCGATATCGAACTCAAGCATGTCGGCCCGCAGGTCTCGGTCTTCGTCATGATCGAGCTCGAGAACCACCGCTCGGCGACGTTTCAAGCTTTTGAGCAGGCCGTCGCTGGCTATGACGAGATCCTGTCGTGCTGGGCGCTCGGCGGCGGCTTCGACTATCTGCTGCATGTCATCACCCGCGATATCGACAGCTACCAGCGGCTGATTGACGATCTGCTGGCGCGCCGCGCAGGACTGGCGCGCTATTTCACCTACATCGTCACCAAGCCGGTCAAACACTCGACAGTGCCACCTTTCGACATTCTGACCGCCGCCGGTCCGGAGACGATTTAGCCTGTTAATGGCGAAACAATGGATGAAATCTCTGGCAGATGCACAGCCATAAGAGAATTCATCTCCGCGGACACGGCTACCCTCGGGCAAGGCAACCCAACCCCGGGAGCAACCGCAGTGTCCATTGTCCAGACCAAATTCAAGACCACGCAGTTCGAGCTTTCCGACCCGGCATTGTTCCGCGGCTTTTCCTATGTCGAAGGCCGCTGGACCGCCGGAGCCGCAGCCCAGATGTTCGCGGTCTCCAATCCAGCCGACGGCAGCCACCTTGGCGATGTCGCAAGCCTCTCGGCAGACGACAGCGCTGCAGCCGTCGACGCCGCGCAGGAAGCATTCGGCACCTGGGCCTCGATGCTACCGCAACAGCGCTCCGCCATCCTGCGCCGCTGGTTCGAGCTGATGCTCGAGCACAAGGAGGACTTGGCCCACATAATGACGCTCGAGCAGGGCAAGCCGATTTCGGAGGCCCGCGGCGAGATCGACTATGGCGCCTCCTTCGTCGAATTCTTTGCCGAAGAAGCCAAACGCCCGAACATCGAAAGCGTCACCTCGCATCTGCCGGACGCTGAAGTCGAAATCTGGCGCGAACCGGTAGGTGTCGCTGCCCTGATCACACCTTGGAATTTCCCGTCCGCCATGCTCACTCGCAAGGCAGCTGCAGCTCTTGCAGCCGGGTGCACTGTTGTGGCGCACCCATCAGCCGAAACGCCTTTTTCAGCCCTCGCATTGGCCGAACTTGCCGAGCGCGCGGGTTTCCCCGCTGGTGTCTTCAACGTGATCACCGGCTCCGCGTCGGTGGTCGTTGAACCTTGGATGAAGGACAAGCGCGTTCGCGCCGTCTCCTTCACCGGCTCCACCGAAATCGGCAAGCTGCTTTACCGCCAGAGTGCCGACACGGTCAAACGGCTGGTGCTCGAACTCGGCGGCCATGCGCCTTTCATTCTGTTTGCCGACGCCAATCTCGATCAGGCGGTCGATGAAGCGATCAAGGCCAAATTCGCCACCTCCGGCCAGGATTGCCTCGGCGCCAACCGCTTTTTCGTTGAACGCCCGGTCTATGACGCGTTCTGCGCAAGGTTCGCCGAGGTTGCATCAAGATTGTCCGTTGGCATTGGCATGGACGATCCGGACCTCGGCCCCCTGATGAACGACAAGGCTGTTGCGAAGCAGCAGCAGCACGTGGCCGATGCATTGGCCAAAGGCGCTCGCCTGCTCACCGGCGGCAAGTCACACCAGGCCGGCCCACTGTTCTTTCAGCCGACGGTGCTCGCCGATGTGTCCCCTGACGCGCTCATCATGCACGAAGAGACCTTCGGACCGGTGGCCGCCATCACGCCATTCGACACAGAAGAAGAAGTCCTCCAAAAAGCCAATGACACCGAGTATGGTCTGGTGGCCTATCTGCACACCCAGGACCCGCGCCGCATCTATCGCGCCAGCCGCAAGCTCCAGTTCGGCATGGTTGCGGTCAACCGCACCAAGGTCACCGGCGCCCCCATTCCCTTTGGCGGGATGAAACAATCCGGTCTCGAACGCGAAGGCTCCCGCCTTGGCATGGAGGCCTTCACAGAGGTCAAATATGTCTGCCGCGACTGGGCATGACACACAACAAAAAGGACACGACAATGCTGACCAACGACCAATTGTCCCAATGGGACCGGGAAAATTTCTTCCACCCGTCGACCCATCTTGCCCAGCACGCTCGCGGCGAGAGCCCTTCGCGCATCGTCACCGGTGGTGAGGGCGTGTTCATTGAGGATCGTGACGGCAACCGGTTGCTCGACGGCTTTGCCGGACTTTATTGCGTCAATGTCGGCTATGGCCGCACCGAGATACAGGATGCCATCGCAGCCCAGGCCAAGGAACTGGCCTACTATCACGCCTATGTCGGGCACGGCACCGAGGCCTCGATCACGCTAGCGAAGATGGTGCTCGACCGCGCGCCGTCGAACATGTCGAAGGTCTATTTCGGCCTCGGCGGCTCGGATGCAAACGAGACCAACATCAAGCTTATCTGGTACTACAACAACATTCTCGGCCGCCCCGATAAGAAGAAGATCATCTCGCGTTGGCGCGGCTATCACGGCTCCGGCCTGATGACAGGCTCGCTGACCGGGCTCGCGGGATTTCACAAGAAATTCGATCTGCCGCTGTCGCAGGTCAAGCACACCACGGCACCCGACTATTTCCGCCGCGATGATCTGAACCAGACCGAAGCTCAGTTCGTGGCCCACTGCGTCAGCGAGCTTGAGGCTCTGATCGAGCGCGAAGGCGCTGATACGATTGCGGCCTTTATCGGCGAACCGGTTCTTGGCACCGGTGGCCTTGTGCCGCCGCCAGCAGGATATTGGGAAGCCATCCAGAAGGTGCTGAAGAAGCACGACATCCTGATGATTGCGGATGAAGTGGTCACCGGTTTCGGTCGCCTCGGCACCATGTTCGGCTCCGATCATTACGGCATCGAAGCCGACATCATCACCATCGCCAAGGGCCTGACCTCGGCCTATGCACCACTGTCGGGCTCGATCATCTCCGACAAGGTCTGGAAAGTGCTTGAGCAGGGCACCGACGAGAACGGACCTATCGGCCACGGCTGGACCTACTCCGCACACCCGATCGGCGCTGCCGCCGGTGTCGCCAACCTCAATCTGATCGATTCCATGGGTCTGGTCGAAAATGCCGGCAAAATGGGCGCCTATCTCAACCAGGCTATGACGGAAGCCGTTGGCGATCACGCCCATGTTGGCGACGTCCGCGGCGAAGGCATGCTTTGTGCTGTCGAACTCGTCGAAGACAAGGCTGATCGCGCTTTCTACGATCCGTCGAAAAAGATCGGCCCGCAGTTGGCCGCAGCCCTGCTCAAGCGCAACGTCATTGCCCGCGCCATGCCCCAGGGTGACATTATCGGCTTTGCACCGCCACTCTGCCTGTCGAAAACAGAGGCTGACACCCTAGTCGTCTCAATGGCCGACAGCATCAAGGAAGTGCTCGGCTGATCCCTACCCGACCAGACTGAATATGCCGATTGAACCAGCTCCCTCGGGGGCTGGTTTTTTATTGAGAACCGACAACCCGAAATCAGCGCAGGAAGAGTCCGGTCGATCGATATCGAGACCTCTTTTTGACAGCCATCACAGGTCACGAACCCAAAAATCGATCGAACTGGCTTGCCAGTAAATCAAAAAAATGCATAAAAATTGGACATGGAAGTTTTTTATGCAGATGCGCCGGACACACCAACCACGCTCCCCAAGCCAATTCCGAAACGGTTGCGCGACGGATTGCAGATGCTGCTGCAGTCGATCTATCCGGACGCAGATCAGGAAATGCTGCTGGAACAGACGGTCGCCGCCTTCTGGCCGGACGAAGAACAACCCAAGCGGCGCGGCCGCGCCCCTGCCAACACACTGTGGAATGAGCAGGACAGCTACATCATCACCTATGGCAACACGTTCGTTAACGGCGAGCACAAGCCGCTGGATCTGCTGTATGATTTTCTGCACACCCGGTTGAGAGGCATCGCCACCGGCGTGCACATCCTGCCCTATTTTCCCTACACCTCGGATGATGGTTTCGCCATCACCGACTATTACGCCGTCGACAGCGGCCTTGGCGCCTGGGAAGACATCGGTCGCATCGCCCAGGATTTCCGGCTGATGTCGGATCTGGTGATCAATCACTGCTCCAGCCAGAGCACCTTTTTCAATGAGTATCTTCTCGGCCACGAACCTTACGACAAATTCTTCTTCGAGGCCTCTCCCAACGATGACCTGTCTATGGTGGTCCGCCCCCGTGCCCATGCACTGCTCCGGCCAGTGGAAACGGCAGGCGGCACCAAACACGTCTGGTGCACCTTCAGCCATGACCAGGTTGATTTCGATTTCTCCAACCCGGAAGTGCTGTTCGAATTCCTGCGCATCCTCAGGTTCCACATATCAAAGGGCGTCCAGACCCTGCGGCTGGATGCCATTGCCTTCCTCTGGAAGGAAGTCGGCTCGCCCTCGATCCACCTGCGCCAGACCCACGAGATCGTCCGCCTGATCCGCCTGCTTGCCGATTACACCCGTGAGCCGCTGGTGCTGCTCACCGAGACCAACGTGCCCAACACCGAGAACCTGAGCTATTTCGGCAATCGCAACGAAGCGCACATGGTCTACAATTTCTCCCTGCCCCCCCTGCTGCTGCACGCGCTGCTGCATGGCACGTCAAAACATCTCAACACCTGGCAGATGTCGATGCCGCCGGCCCAACTCGGATGTGCCTATTTCAATTTCACCGCCTCCCACGACGGCATCGGCATGCGGCCGGCCGAGGGCTTGTTGAGCGAGGACGACATCGAACGGGTGATCGACACGGTGCAGCAGTTCGGCGGCCTCTTGTCCATGCGCAAGATGCCCGATGGCACCACCCGGCCCTACGAGATCAACATCGCGCTGATCGACGCGCTGAAGGGCACAATCGATGGTGTCGACGAGTGGAACATCGAACGCTTCCTGTGCAGCCAGATCATCGCCATGGGCCTTGAAGGCATTCCCGGCTTCTACATTCATTCACTGCTGGCCACTGGCAACGACCATGAAGGCGTTGAGAAGACCGGCCACAACCGCGCGATCAACCGCCATCGCTGGAACTATCCGGATCTGCTCGAACAGCTCGACGATCCCGCGAGCTCCCATGCCCGCGTCTTCACAGCACTGACGCAAACGCTCAAAACCCGGTCGAAACAGGCGGCGTTTCACCCCAACGCAACGCAATTCACGTTGCAGCTCGGCGAGCAGTTCTTCGGTTTCTGGCGGCAAAGCCTCGACCGCTCGCAAAGCATCTTCGCTATCCACAACCTCACCAATCAGACCGTCTCTATTCCAGTCATGTCGCTCAACCTGATCGGTGGCGAGAGCTGGAGCGATCTCATATCGGGCCAGGACCTAAGCGGAGTTGACGGCGAAATTGACTTCGCACCCTATCAGTGCCGCTGGATCACCAACTGAATGGTGGCGTTGTGAACACGCCCCTGATCTCCAACCTGATCGTGGTCACCGATCTCGACGGCACGCTGCTCGACCACAAGACCTATGCTTACAGCGACGCAGAAATGGCACTTGGCCGATTGCGGCACCTCAAGATCCCGCTGGTGCTGGCTTCAAGCAAGACCGCAGCCGAAATCATGCCGCTCCGGGACCGCCTGGGTTTCTCGCATTGTGAAGCAATCATTGAGAATGGCTCCGGCATTCTCGAACCGCATGAGACCAAGCGGCAAACCAATGACACCTATCTCAGACTTCGGCGGGCATTGAACCAGCTTCCCGGGCCGCTGCGCGGCCAGTATCAGGGGTTTGGCGACTGGACGGCTCAGGAAATATCAGAACGAACCGGCCTGCCGCTGGAAGACGCTGAAAACGCCAGGATCCGAGGCTTTTCCGAGCCTGGACTTTGGCTGGGCAGTGACAGGGATCGGGATGTTTTCATCTCGGCCGCAAGGGACGCCGGACTGACAGTGCAGCAGGGCGGCCGGTTTCTCACGTTGTCATTTGGCGGCAACAAGGCGCAGCGTATGATGGAGATCGCCCGACGTCATACCGATGCAGACGAGCGAAAGAATCCCTTTGTCGTGGCGCTGGGTGACGCGCAGAATGATGTGGCAATGATCGAGCAAGCCGATCTCGGCGTCATCATTCCCAACCCGGCCCATCCGGGACTGCCTCAGCTTGCCGGAGAAACAACGGGCAAAATTGTCAGGGCGACGTCTGCAGGCCCCGCCGGATGGAACGACGTCATCATGTCGCTGCTTGAGACAGCCGCGAAGAAATAGGAGTTCAAATGGCCGACTTTCACCAAAATGGCAGCGTGGCGACCCTTCACAATCTCAGCCGCATGCCGCTGGAGGTGATGGAGGGCCAGCTCAGGCAATTTGCGGCCAACCGAAAGATCACGCTGATCCTGCCATCGCTCTTCTCCGAGCTTGGTCGCGATGCGCTATCCAAAATTCTCGACGAGCTGAGTGGCGCTACCTACATCAACCACATCATCATCGGCCTCGATCAGGCGACGGAAGAACAATACCGCTTTGCCAAGGAGTATTTCTCCCGCCTGCCACAGAAGCACAGCATCCTGTGGAATGACGGGCCGCGGCTGACGGCCATCGACAATCAGCTGCAAGAAGCAGGCCTTGCGCCCAAGGAGCCCGGCAAGGGCCGCAATGTCTGGTATTGCATCGGCTATGCGCTGGCCTCACAGAATTCCGATGTCGTGGCGCTGCACGATTGCGACATCACCACCTATTCCCGCGAGATGCTGGCGCGTCTGGTTTACCCGGTCACCAATCCCGCCTTCCCCTACCAGTTCTGCAAGGGGTATTACCCCAGGATTGCCGATGGCAAACTCAATGGCCGCGTTTCACGGCTGCTGGTCTCACCGTTGTTGCTGTCGATCCAGAAGGTCTGCGGCCATCTCGATTACATCGAATACCTCAAGGGCTTCCGCTATCCGCTGGCTGGTGAATTCGCCATGCGCGTCAGCATGCTGCCCGACATGCGTATACCATCGGACTGGGGCCTCGAGATCGGCGTGCTGTCGGAAGTCTGGCGCAACCTGTCACACCGCTCGGTCTGCCAGGTGGATATTTCCGATGCCTATGATCACAAGCATCAGGAGCTGTCCAAGGCGGACTCGACAAAGGGTCTGTCGCGCATGTCGGTCGACATTTCCAAGGCCCTGTTCCGCAAGCTCGCCACAGACGGCGTGGTCTTCACCCAGGAAACCTTCAGAACCATCAAGGCAACCTATTACCGGACGGCCCTCGACCTGATCGAGATGTATCACAATGACGCGCTGATGAACGGGTTGCACACCGACCGGCATCAGGAAGAGGAAGCGGTGGAGCTGTTTGCGGCCAACATCGTCACAGCCGGGCAGATCTTTCTGGAAAATCCGATGGAAACCCCGTTCATCCCCAACTGGAGCCGGGTCCAGTCAGCCAATCCGGACTTGCTGCGGAAACTGCATGAGGCGGTCGCAGCCGACGGCGCCTCCTAGGCAGGGAGGGAACCCAGCCCAAATTTGGCGACCGGGCGCGAACAGGGTTCTGTTCGCGCCCGCTGCATTTTTATCAGGCGACGGCGAGATCGAAGCGATCCGCGTTCATCACCTTGGTCCAGGCTGCAATGAAGTCCTTGACGAACTTGTCCTTGGCATCGCTCTGGGCATAGACTTCGGCAGTGGCGCGCAGCTGCGAGTTTGATCCGAACACCAGATCAACCCGCGTGGCGGTCCACTTCAGCTCGCCGGTCACCCGGTCGCGGCCTTCGAACTCTTCCTCATCCTCATCGACGGCGGACCACTTGGTGTCCATGCTCATCAGGTTGACGAAGAAGTCGTTGGTCAGCGTACCGGGCTTGTCGGTCAGCATACCGTGTTTCACATCACCATGGTTGACGCCGAGGACGCGCAAACCGCCGAGAAGAGCCGTCATCTGCGGCGCGGTCAGCGTGAGCAGCTGAGCCTTGTCGACCAGCAGCTCTTCAGCCGCCGTGGTGTAGCGGGTCTTGAGGTAGTTGCGGAACCCGTCAGCCGCAGGCTCCAGAACATCGTAGGATTCGACATCTGTCTGCTCCTGCGACGCGTCCATCCGGCCCGGCGTAAACGGAACCTCGACACTCTTGCCCGCAGCCTTTGCTGCCTGCTCGATCCCGACAGAACCCGCCAGCACGATCAGATCGGCCATAGACACCTTCTTGCCGTCGGTGCGGCTGTCGTTGAAGGCTTTCTGGACGCCTTCGAGAGCAGCAAGCGCCTTGGCCAGCTTTTCCGGCTCATTGGATTCCCAGTTCTTGGCTGGCTCAAGCCGGATGCGCGCACCATTGGCACCACCACGCTTGTCGGAACCACGGAAGCTTGATGCCGCTGACCATGCAGTCGACACCATCTGGGCCACTGTAAGACCGGATTCTGCAATCTTGCCCTTCAAGTCGGCGATATCCGAAGCGTCAACCAATGGGTGATCAACCGCGGGAATCGGGTCCTGCCAGAGCAGATCCTCTTCCGGCACTTCAGGGCCGAAATAGCAGGTCTTCGGCCCCATATCGCGGTGCGTGAGTTTGAACCAGGCCCGCGCAAAGGCATCGGCAAACTCTTCCGGGTTTTCATGGAAGCGTTTGGAGATCGGTGCGTAAATCGGGTCAAACCTGAGAGCCAGGTCAGACGTCAGCATCGACGGAGCAATACGCTTGTCCGGATCATGCGCGGCCGGAACCGTGCCTTCGCCAGCGCCGTCCTTCGGCTGCCACTGCCATGCGCCGGCAGGGCTCTTCGTCAGCTCCCACTCGAAACCAAACAGGTTGTCGAAGAAGTGGTTGCTCCACTGCGTCGGCGTCTGTGTCCAAGTCACTTCCAGGCCACTGCCGATGGCGTCTGCGCCAAAGCCGGTGCCGTGCTTGCTGGTCCAGCCCAGGCCCTGCTCGGCAATGCCTGCAGCTTCCGGATCTGCGCCAACCAGACCGGCGTCGCCGGCGCCATGGGTCTTGCCAAATGTATGACCACCGGCGATCAGCGCGACGGTTTCCTCGTCATTCATGGCCATGCGGCCGAATGTGTCGCGAATGTCGCGGGCCGAGGCCAGCGGGTCCGGTTTGCCGCCGGGGCCTTCCGGGTTCACGTAGATCAGGCCCATCTGCACGGCCGCCAGCGGGTTTTCCAGCTCGCGCTCCGGACGATCGGGGTCGTAACGGGTCTTGTCATCAAGCCAGGTCTCTTCCGAACCCCAGTAGATGTCCTCTTCCGGCTCCCACACGTCATTGCGGCCGCCGGCAAAACCAAAGGTCTTGAAGCCCATCGATTCGAGCGCGACATTGCCGGTCAGGATCATCAGATCCGCCCAGGAAATCTTGTTGCCGTATTTCTGCTTGATCGGCCAGATCAGGCGGCGTGCCTTGTCGAGGTTGACGTTGTCGGGCCAGCTGTTGAGCGGCGCAAAGCGCTGCGCGCCCGAGGTCGAGCCGCCGCGGCCGTCTGCCGTGCGGTAGGTGCCGGCGCTGTGCCATGCCATGCGGATAAAGAACGGACCGTAATGTCCGAAGTCAGCCGGCCACCATTCTTTCGAATCGGTCATAAGCGCGTGCAGGTCCTGCTTGATTGCAGCCAGATCGAGCTTCTTGAATTCCTCGATGTAGTTGAAGTCCGCATCCATCGGGCTCGCGGCAGCGGAATTCTGGTGCAGCATGCTGACATTGAGCTGGTTTGGCCACCAGTCGCGGTTCTGCCGCATGCTCATGTTCGTGGCGCCGTGTGCGACCGGGCATTTGCCCATCTTTGGCATTTCATTCATCGTGCTCTCCGATCCTGCCTGTTTCTTGTTTGGGTTGGCGGTTGCCTGATTTTTTTGGGAGGATGGCCACCCTTGTTCAGGGCAAACCACATCGTTTTCTTTGCCCCGCAAGCCAAAGCCCCAAGCTTGCCTGCCGCGCGGGCCAGGCACTGGGGTCAACGATATCTCCTCCATGTGTCGAGACAGTGTAGCAAAACCCAATCATTGGGATAAGTTGTTTTTATTGATCACTCTGATAATTTGAAGCTATGAGAAACCTGACACTAAAACAGCTCCGGTACTTCGAAGCCCTCGCGCTGCATGGCCATTTCGGCCGTGCGGCCCACGCCTGCTCAATTTCCCAGCCGGCCCTCTCGGTGCAAATCAAAGAACTTGAAGCAACCGTCGGAACAGACCTGTTCGAACGCGGTGCGCGTCAGGTGCGGCTAACAAATTTTGGCGAGGAATTCGCAACACGAGCCAGGGAAATCTTGCGGTCGGTTGACGAACTGGGCGAACTCGCACGCGCCTCGCGTGACCATCTCGTCGGACGCCTTCGCATCGGCGTGATTCCGACCATCGCGCCGTACCTGTTGCCGCAGATCATCACCAGACTGACAGCCGCCAACAGCAACATAGACATCCAGATCCGGGAATCTCTGACGCCTGTTCTGGTCCATGAACTTTCAGATGGGCTTCTGGACGCCGCAATCGTCGCCCTGCCGGTGTCCGAACCGTCATTGACCGAAATTGCCTTGTTTGATGAAAAATTCGTCCTGGTGCGCCCGGTCGGGGACGAAGACAAGCCGGTGCCCGATCACGAGGACCTGCGAGAGATGAAGCTGCTTCTGCTTGAGGAAGGTCACTGTTTTCGCGACCAGGCTCTGTCATTCTGCAACATCCAGTCGACCCGGCCACGCGAAATGCTGGATGCAAGTTCGCTTGCCACATTGGTCCAGATGGTCGGCGCCGGTTTGGGTGTCACCTTGATCCCGGAAATGGCCATTCCGGTCGAAACCCGTTCCGCTCCTGTTTCGATTGCCCATTTCAAGAGCCCGCAACCATCGCGAACCATCGGTATGATCTGGCGCAAGACCAGCCCGCTCGCCAAACAATTGATGCAGATATCCGAAACTGTCCGCCAGGCGACCGGGGCTCTCAAGGCGCAATAATTTCAGCATTGCTCAACACCGAAACCTACTTTTGATGTGCCAGGATGACTTCGAGGAACTTGTCGCCGTAGCGCTCCAGCTTTGACTGGCCAACGCCGGATATGCCCAGCAGCGCGTCATGGTCCGCCGGACGATCTGTGGCAAAGGCCACCAGCGTCGTGTCGGGAAACACCACGTAAGGCGGCACCCCCAGTTCCTTGGCGATTGCCATGCGGGCGGCGCGAAGTGCTTCGAACAGTTCGACATCGGCCTCCTCGAGAGCCGATTTTGCGTTCATCGAGCTCGCGGACGAACCCCGAGCCGCCTTGCCCTTCGTCGAGCGGTCCTTGCGGAAGCGAACCTCGCGCTCGCGCTTGAACACCGCACGGGCCTCGGGCTCCAGCCTTAGTGCGCCATAGGCTTCGTGGTCAACGCTGACCAGGCCGCTGGCAAGCAACTGCCGGTAGACCGACTGCCAGGTCTTGGCGGGTGTATCCTTGCCGGCGCCGAACACCGGCATATCGACATGGCCGAAACGTGTGGTCTTGTCGTTTTCGTTACCGGTGAGCACATCAATCAAATGTCCGGTACCGAAACGTTCGCCAGTCCGGTAAACCGCCGCCAACGCCTTGATCGCAGCCTCGGTGCCGTCCCATGTTTCGACCGGCTTCTGGCAGGTGTCGCAATTGCCGCAATTGCCAGGATGCGCTTCGCCGAAATGCGCAAGCACCGCCTGGCGCCGGCATCCTGGCGTTTCGCAAATGGCCAGCAACGCATTCAGCTTGGCCCGTTCCACCCGCTTGATGTCCTCGCCCGATCCGCCGCCATCAATCATCCGACCACGCTGGATGACATCGGCCATGCCGTACGCCATCCACACATCGGACGGCAATCCGTCACGGCCCGCGCGCCCGGTCTCCTGGTAATAGGCCTCGACCGAACCGGGCAGATCCATATGGGCAACGTAGCGCACATTCGGCTTGTCTATGCCCATTCCGAAAGCGACGGTCGCAACCAGACACAGGCCTTCTTCCTTCAGAAACGCATCCTGATTGGCGTCGCGAACCTCGCGCGCCATCCCCGCGTGATAGGCACGCGCCCGGATCCCCTGCTTGTTGAGCCACTCTGCCGTATCCTCGACCTTGGCCCGCGACAGACAATAGACGATGCCGCTCGATCCGGTGTGGCGGGACAGAAACCGCAGCAGTTGCTGGCGCGGCTGGTCGCGCTCGACAATCTCGTAGGCAATGTTGGGGCGGTCAAACGACGTGGTGAACACCTCCGCCGAGTGCAGCGCCAGCTTGTCAATGATGTCATCACGGGTATGCGGGTCAGCCGTCGCCGTCAGCGCCATGCGCGGCACGCCCGGATAGAGTTCGGCAAGATGACCAAGCTCGCGATATTCGGGCCGGAAATCATGCCCCCATTGCGAAACGCAATGCGCTTCATCAATGGCAAACAGCGCGATCTTCGCCTTGCCGATCATGTCCTTGAAACCGGACGTGACGATCCGTTCCGGCGTCACATACAAAAGATCCAGCTCGCCATTGCTGATCGCAGTACGCACATCCATGAACTCTTCGCGCGTCAGCGAGGAGTTGAGCGCCGCAGCACGAACACCCAGCTGTTTGAGCGCCTCGACCTGGTCCCGCATCAGCGCGATCAGCGGCGAGACCACAATGCCGACCCCGTCCCGGCACAGCGCCGGGATCTGAAAGCACAGCGATTTGCCTGCACCTGTGGGAAACAGCACCACGGCATCCCCGCCCAACACGACCCGATTGACCACCTCGGCCTGCCGGCCCCGAAAAGCAGGGTAGCCATAGACCTGCTTCAGGATGGCAAGCGGATCATTGGCGGCGTTACTGTCAGACAGGGTTTCGGCACGGCTTTGGGACTGCGGCATGGAATCGCTTTCATGGGAAGACCCGGATTATGGCACAGTTTCCAATGCGGTCGCGAGCCTTTCCCCGAACTTCTGCGCAATTTGCCCATGCAAAACGCCGCACATCGTGGTGGATGCGCGGCGTTGTGGAATCAGGCTTCAGCGCCGCGTTTCAGGCCGTGGGCTCAAACGGCTGCGATACAGAGGATTTCGACGTTGTAGTCCGGTGTGGCCAGCTTGGATTCACCTGCCGCCCGTGCAGGCGTGTGGCCCTGCGGCACCCAGGCGTCCCAGACCGCGTTCATCTCGGCGAAATCGTCCATTGAAGACAGCCAGATGGTGGTCTGCAGAATCTTTGTCTTGTCCGAACCGACTTCAGCCAGCAGACGATCGACATTGGCGAGAATGTCCTGCGTCTGCTTGGTGATGCTGGCCCCGGCAGTCCCAACCTGACCGGCCAGATAGACAACGCCGCCATGGACAACAGCCTGGCTCATGCGCGGGCCGGTTTCGATACGTTTAATCTCACTCATGTGTTTTATCCCTGTTGAAAATTCAGTGCTGCCCGACCGGGGCTAAGCGCTTCTATGACAGGATGCCCCAGCGGCGATAGCCGTCCCAGACACAAATCCGCAGCCAATTGCGACAAGGCAGGCGCCGTCTGCATGCCATACCCGCCCTGCCCTGCAAGCCAGAAGAAACCATCCGTCTCCGGGGCGAAGCCGACCACCGGTGTCCGGTCCGGCGCAAAGGTTCGCATGCCCGCCCAAGAATGTTCGACCCTTGAAACCGGTGTGGTCACCGCCTGCTCATAGCGGTGCACCCCTTCGGCAATCACCATGTCCTCGGCCCAGACATCATGCGGCTCGACAGGATCCTCGTCCGCTGGCGATATCATCAGCTTGCCGGCTTCCGGCTTGGCGTACCACTGATCCCCGGCATTGGCGAACAGCGGCCAGCGCGTGATGTCATGGCCTTCTGGCGCAGGGATCAGCACCGCCGACCGGCGCAAGGGCGCCAGACCCAAAGTACGGACCCCGGCCATCTGCGCAATCGTGTCAGCCCAGCCGCCAGCGGCATTGATCAGCACCGGCGCGGTAAACTCGCCCGCTGGCGTCATCACGGTCCAGAGGCCATCGCGGCGCGAAATCGACTGAACCCCGGCACCGGTAACGATGGCGCCGCCGAGATGACGCAGCCTGCGCGCAAAGCCCTGCAGCATGCGGTCGACATCGATGTCCTGCGCGTCCCACTCGATCGCCGCTGCGGCGATAGCCTCTTGCCGCAGGATCGGAACCAGCTCCAGCGCCTGTTGCGACGACAACCGCTCCAGCCCGTCGCTGCCATCCAGATAGGCATCGAATTGGGCCATGTCCTCATCCGTCGCCAGCAGCAATTCGCCGCGCAGGGACAGCAGGCTGGAATCGGAAACGCCTTCTGGCTGCGCCAGGAATGGCGCCGAAGCGGCATTCAGCGCCCGCAGGGTGGTGTTGCCGTAATTGCGGATGAAAATGGCTGCCGAGCGCCCGGAGGAATGATGCCCGATCACCGGTTCGGCTTCGAGCACCGTCACCTTGGCGTCCGGCGCCAGCCGCGCCGCCGCACTGATCCCGGCGATCCCGCCGCCTATCACCACAATATCGGAACTCGTGCTCATCCTGCCTGGTACCCGTCGAGAAAGCTGGTCAGATTGTCGCCCAGATCGGACGACAGATAGCCGCCTTCCTGCACGATGACGGCCGGAAGATCCAGACCGGCAATTGCTTGAGCAATCTCGCCGAAGCCCGGCGTTGTCACCTTGAAACCGTGGAACGGATCATTCTCGTGCGCATCCAGGCCCATGGCCACCACCAGCACATCCGCGCCAAAGGAGCGTATCCGTTTGAGCGCAATCTCCAACGTCGCTAGATAGTCTGCATCGCCGGTTCCGCGCGACAGCGGCAGGTTGAGATTGTAGCCCATCCCCTCGCTCTCGCCACGCTCTGCCGCATGCCCCCAGAAGAACGGGTAGAAGCGCGCCGGATCCGCATGGATCGACACGGTCAGCACATCACGGCGGTGATAGAAGATGCCTTGCGTACCGTTGCCGTGGTGCACATCGATATCGAGGATTGCCGGGCGGCGACCGGCACGCAACAGCGCCTGCGCCGCGATCGCCGAATTGTTGAGAAAGCAGAACCCGCCGGCCAGATCGCCAAACGCGTGGTGCCCGGGCGGCCGGCACAGCGCGTAGGCTGCCGGCTCGCCGTCAAGAACCGTGTCCACGGCACTGAGCGCGGACTGCGCCGACCAGTAGGCCGATTGCCAGGTTCCGGCAGCAATCGGGCAGGATGTATCGGCCTGGTGGAAACCGGACTGCCCCGTAGCGGACTTTGGGTAGCTGACAGTCCGGCGATCGGGATGGATATTCGGGATCACCTCGTCCGATGCCCCCTCGGTTCTGATCCAGCGGGCATGGATGGTCTCGAGGAAAGTGAGATACTCCGGCGAATGGATCTCGGCAATCTGGCCCATGCCGTGGTCGGAAGGCATGATGAACTCACACCCAGCCGCCCGGGCGCCGCGGCTGAGTTCCTCGATCCGCTGCGGCTGCTCCGGATTGGCGGACATCCGGCCATTGGCCATAAAATGTTTCGGATCATGCGCCCACTGACGCTCATCGAAAATGGCCTTCATGGTTTCTCTCCCAGAGACTGGAGCGCGTTGCCGGCCAGCGTTATGAATTCAGTGTCTTCTGAATGGACAAAGCCGATGCGTTCGTAAAAGGCGCGCGCCCTCGGATTGTCATGGTAGACTCCGAGCCGGATGAAGCTCGCATCCCAAGCAACAAGCCCAGCCTTATGCACAGCCGCCAGAAGTCTCTGACCCAGCCGCTGACCACGAATGTGTTCATCCACCCAAAGATCAGAAACATAAATCCCGACAGATCCGTACACCGTCGAGAAGAAGGGCGAATAGGCGGCAACACCCACAAGTCGACCGTCCGAGCTGCTTGCCACGATCGCATGAAGCACAGAAGCTGGCCCGAAACAGAAGCGCGCAATATCCGCATCAGTCGCCTTGTGTTCATCGCCCATATCCGCCGAGAGTTGAGCCAGCGCACTGTTCAGCGCAGCCGCGTCCTCAGGCACAGCAGGCCTGATGCTGATCTCATTCACACTCAAAACCCCACATTTTCCTTGCCTTTCAAGCCCAGCATCGCCCGCGCCTCATCGGGTGTCGCCACCAGGCGGCCGATTGCCTCGACGATCTCGCGCACCATCATCACCTGTTCGGCATTGGATTTGGCCAACTGACCGCGCGCAATATACAGATTGTCTTCCAGTCCCACCCGCACATGACCGCCCATGCTGGCCCCGAGTCTGGCCAATGCCATTTGCTGGCGGCCGGCGGCTAGTACCGAGAACATGTAATCATCTCCGAACAGGCTGTCGGCTGTCTGCTTGAGATAGGCCAGATGCTCCGGTTCGGCAGGAATACCGCCCAGCACGCCCATGACGAACTGGATGAACATCGGCGCCTTGATCAGCCCGCGATCAACGAAATGCCTGAGCATGTAGAGATGGCTGATATCGTAACACTCGAACTCGAACCGCGCACCGCGTTCCTGCCCCATCTGCCTGAGCACACCTTCGATGTCGCGCGGCGTGTTCTTGAACACCAGATCGTCGGAATTGCGCAGGAATGGCTCTTCCCAGTCATGCAGCCACTCCGTGCGTTTGCCAAGCATCGGATAAAGCGCGAAATTCATCGAGCCCATATTGAGCGAACACATTTCGGGCTGCAATGCCAAGGGCCCGGCCAGCCGTTGCTCCAGTGTCATCACCGCGCTGCCGCCGGTCGTCAGGTTCACCACCGCATCGGTGCCGGCCTTGATCACGGGAAGAAACGCCATGTAGTGCTCGAGCGCCGCTGAAGGCTGTCCCGTCACAGGATCCCGGGCATGCAGATGCAGGATGGCAGCCCCGGCATCTGCCGCGCTAATCGCCTGCTCGGCAATCGCCTCGGCAGTGACCGGCAGATAAGGTGACATGGATGGTGTGTGGATCGAGCCAGTCACGGCACAGGAAATGATGATTTTCGACATGCAGGTCTCCGTCAGGCCGTTTCGACGGCAAGCCCGGCACGGGCCGCGAACTTGTCCAGGGCATTGGTCAACATGTCGATGATTTCATCCACCTGACCTTCCGAAATGATCATCGGCGGACAGATCAGGAAATGATCGCCTTCAACTCCGCCACGCGTGCGGCGTGAATAGATGATCAGCCCTTCCGCATAGGCGAGTTCCACCAGCTCGTTGTAGGCATTGAGCGCCTTGGGCAGTGGTTGCATGGTCTGCCGGTCGGCCACCAGCTCGAAGGCCAGCAACAGCCCTTCCCCGCGTACATCACCAATGAAGGAAAACCGCTGCATCAGATGCTGAAGCCTTGCTTTGAGCAAACCGCCAACATGGCTGGCATTCTGCATCAGACCGCCGGCTTCGATCTCCTCGATCACCGCGAGCCCGGCAGCACAGGCCAGCGGATTGCCGGCATAGGTGTGGCCATGCAGGAACCCGCCCGCATCAAGCACCGGATCAACCAGCCGGTCATGCGCGATCATTGCGCCAAGCGGTGCGTAGCCGGCGCCAAACCCCTTGGAGATCGTGATGATATCCGGCTCGACACCAAAATGTTCCGCGCCCATGAATTTGCCTGTGCGCCCGCCCCCCGACATCACCTCGTCATGGATCAGCAACACACCATACCGGTCGCAGATCTCGCGAACCGACTGCATGTAACCCGCCGGCGGCATCAGCGCGCCGGTCGATGCTCCGCCGATCGGTTCCACGATGAAGGCCAGCACGCTATCCGCGCCCTCCTCCAGAATCTTGGCCTCAAGCATCGCCGCATAATGTTCGCCGGTCGCTGGGTCATTGATGTCCAAACCATCGAGATAGGCCCGCGGCGCCGGAATTTTCGGCATCGCCTGCATCATCGGCAAAAACGGATCAGCCAATGGTGCGTAGCCGGTCAGCGCCAGTGCGCCGAGGGTGGAGCCGTGATAGCTCGGATCGCGCGAAATCACCTTCCAGCGCGAACCTTGGCCGACGGTCACCGCATATTGCCGCGCCAGCTTGATGGCGCTTTCAACAGCTTCCGAACCACCCGACACAAAGAACACTTTCTCCATCCCGGCAGGCGACAGTGAGGCGACCTTGGCCGCGAGCCGTTCGCTGGGTTCGGTTTCGAAATGCAGCCGGTAGCCGAAGGTGGATTTTTCCATCTGCCGCCGCATGGCGTCGAGCACACGCGGGTTCGAATGGCCGATATTGCTGACCATCGCACCTGACGAGCCGTCGAGATAACGCTTGCCGTCGACATCCCACATATAGACCCCGCGGGCTTCGGCCAGCACCGGCCGCCACGAACGGGTCTGGTAAAACAGATGACTTTCAGGTTTCACGAACGCGCCTCCACCGGCAATGCTGCACAGTCCTTTGCACGGAACTGCAAAGTGACCTTTGATCCCGTGGAAAACGGATGATCATCAATCATGTTGATGGCTTGGAGCTGATGCTCTCCGACCCGAAGGAAATAACGGGCGGACTGGCCCTGGTAATCGACATTCTCGACCACCGCGTCGACGCTCAAACCTTCCACGGCCTGAGTTCCAGAAGCCTTCAGAGCCAGTTTCTCAGCACGGATCACCAGCCGCACCGGACCGGGAGCGGAAATCTTCGGCGCGCGCACCTTGGGGATCGCAATGCGCGGAAACCCTGGCAGCTCCACTGCTATCTCTCCGCCAGAAACATCTGAGCATTGCGCATCAATCAGATTGGACGCTCCCAGGAACTGCGCAACGAATTCGCTTGCCGGTGTGTTGTAGACCTCTTCCGGCGCACCGATCTGCTCAACCCGGCCTTCAGACATGACAATGATCTGGTCCGACATGGCCAGAGCTTCGGTCTGGTCGTGTGTCACGAACACCGTGGTCACCCCGATGCTTTGCTGTATCCGCTTGAGCTCAACCCGCATGTCTTCGCGCAGATTGGCATCCAGCGCCGACAACGGCTCGTCGAGCAGCAACACATCCGGTTCGATGACGATGGCGCGCGCCAGTGCGATGCGTTGCTGCTGGCCACCGGACAATTCTTTCGGATACCGCCCGCCCAGATCAGGCAGTTGCACCAGCTCCAGCGCCTGGGCGACTTTGCGTTTGGCGTCCTCCTTGCCGACATTGCGGTAGTTGAGGCCGAAGGCAACGTTGTCGGCAACCGTCTTGTGCGGAAACAGCGCGTAGTTCTGAAACACCAGTCCCAGATTGCGCTTGTGGATCGGCACGTCATTGACCCGCTTGCCCTTGATGGAAATTTCGCCCTCGCTGGGATCCAGCAGACCCGCAATCATGCGCAAGGTTGTGGTCTTGCCACACCCGGAAGGCCCGAGCAGGGTGATGAAACTGCCTTCGGCAATATCCAGCGACATCTGATGCACGGCAGTGTAGTCGCCAAAGCGCTTGACGATATTGCTTAAGGATACGGCGCTCACGGCTCATGCCTCCAGTTGCGAAATAGACCGGCCCCGCGCTTTAAGCGGGGCCGGATATTGGCTTAGTAACCGCGCTGAACGCGACCAAATTCCTTCGACCAGTCCGCCTCATTGCCATTCCAGTAGGCCGGATTGGCAAATGTCAGCCCGGACAGCGTGCCGGTCGCATCAAATGCCGGCAGCTTCGGAATCTTGGCGCCGAGATCGACCTTGGTCGGGTCAAGCGCCGGCGGGTAACTCTGTCCTTCCGCCACCGCGATCGAGGTGTCCTTGTCGAGCATGAAGTTGAGCAGCTCCTCGCAAGCCGCCATCGGGCTGCCCTTGAGCACGAACAGGCATTCCTGCCAGCCAAAACCGTTCGGCGGGTCGTAATAGCCGATGTCGTGGCCCTGTTCCTGCAGCGCGAAGATACGGCCGGACCAGCCTTCGGTGACGTGAATTTCTTCCTCCGCCAGCAGGCTCATCAGCTCGGCCCCGGACGCCCAGTATTTCAGCGCCAGATCGCGGTGCTTGCGCACGGCATCCCACGCGGCTTCGACGTCCTCGATGTTGTTGGGATCCTGTCCGGTCTGCAGCGCCGCGTACCACATCCGGGTACGCCAGTCGCTCCAGCCGCCGATCTTACCCTTGTATTTCTCGTCGATGAGGATCTTGGCGCCCTTTTCCTTCATCTCGTCGTCGGAAATGAACTTGCGGTTATAGGCAAGACCGGTGGTGCCGTAATCGTAAGGCGCGGCACTCAGGCTGTTGGGTGTGATCGACTTGAACGCATTCATCAGCGCCGGCATGACATTGGCCATGTTCGGGATGTTGGCGAGGTTGAGTTCGCTGGTCAGATCGAAGCTGTGGTAGCGGGCATAATCGAACACGCCGGACAGGTGCGCGATGTTGTATTCGCCCGGCTGGCTGGCCCGCACCAGCGCGAGGTATTCGTCACCACCGGGAAACGTGCCGTCAATGACCTTGATCCCGGTCTTGTCCGTGTAGGGATCGAAAGCGTGCTTGCGGAAGGCCTCCGAGACAACGCCGCCCCAGCCGTCAAAGCGGACCTGGGTGACATCGCCGGCGGCCAGCGCCTGGCGGGCAAACGGCATCTGCAACCCATAGGCTGCACCTGCGGCGCCGAGAAGACCGAAAAATCTGCGCCGGCTGATATCGCCGTTCTGGAACCGCTCGCGCAGTCGTTCATAGCGTTTTGTATCGTCCATTCTGGTTCTCCAACTCTGGTTCAGGTTCAATCGGGCGGTTTATCTGCCGCTTTTTGTTGCAAGTTTTCGGGCAAGGGCCGCACCGATCAGCGGCAGCCCGACCGTCAGCACGATGATGACCGTGCCGAGGGCGTTGATCTCCGGCGAGATCGAATTGCGAAGCATCGAGAAGATCTGCGTCGGCACGGTTTCAATCCCGCCCGGCTTCCAGAACAGCGTTCCGGTGATGTCGTCGAAACTGATGGTAAAGGCGAACAGCCCGCCCGCCGCCACTGCCGGCATCAGCTGCGGCAGCGTGATCGTCAGGAATGTCTGCATCGGCGAAGCGCCAAGGCTCAGCGCAGCCTCCTCGACATCCCGTCGGATGCTGACCAGCCGCGCCTGCACCACCAGGATGACAAAAGGCAGCGTGAAGATCACATGCCCCGCCAAAAGCAGCGTGAAGCTCTTGCCGATGTTGAGAAAATTGAGAAACAGCAGCAGCGCCACCGCCAGCACCACTTCCGGCACCAGGATCGGCGCGATCAGCAGCGTGGTAATCATGTTGCGGCCCGGGATCTGGTAGCGCACCAGCGCCAGGCTTGCCAATACGCCGAGTACGGTCGAGATCACGGCGGTCATCAGACCGAGCACGATCGAGGTCCGGAACGCCCGCATGATGGCGTCATTGTTCCACAACACCTCGAACCATCGTGTCGACAGTCCCGTCATCGGGAAGCTGCCGAACTGGTTGGCGTTGAATGACAACAGCACCACCACCGCAATCGGCAGGAACATGAACAGATACACGAGAATTGTGTAAACCCGGATCAGACGCCAGCCCATCAGCCCAATCCCTTCGCCAGTTGCGCCATGCCGAGGTAGCGGTTGTAGATAATCACCAGTACCCCGAGTACGACGAGCAACAGCAGCGACAATGCCGAGCCGAGCGGCCAGTTGAGCTGCCGGATGATGGCCTCATAAACGAGGTTGGCGAACATCGCATCGCGCGGCCCACCGAGAATGACGGGAGTGATATAGGTGCCGGCCGACAGCACGAAACACAAAAGTCCGCCCGCGGCCAATCCGGGCAGTGACAGCGGCAGCGTCACCTGCAGAAATCCCTGCCACCGTGTCGCGCCCAGCGAGGACGCCGCATCTTCGAGATTGGTATCGATGCCGTCGAGACTGACAAAAATATTCAGCACCATGAATGGCAGCAGGAAGTGTACGAGCCCCAGGATCACGGTGGTTTCATTGTAAAGCATCTGGATCGGCTCATTGATGATCCCGAGCCAGATCAACGCGGAATTCAGCGCACCGGAGACGCCCAGAATATTGATCCAGCTCATCGTGCGAATGATGTAGCTGATCCAGAACGGCAACATCAGCAGCACCAGCAGCACGACCTTGTTGCCCTGGGACCGGGCGATGAAATAGGCTGCCGGATAGCCCAGCAGAGCACAGGCGATTGTGGTGAAGGCAGCAATCTTTAAGGTGTTGAGCAGGATATCGCGGTAAAACGGATCGGTCAGTGCTTCCTGCCAGTTATCGAGGAAGAACCCCGGCGTATCGGCACCAGCGGCACTCTTGAGCCAGAACGAATAGACGACGATGAAGATCAGCGGCACGATCAGCAGCATAATGATCGCCGTCAATGCCGGAGCCAGCAGAATCCACGGCTGCCGCGCCTCGCGTTGTTCGATGCTCATGGTCCCGACGCTCCCCGGCGTTCTTGTTGCAGGCATGATGTTGGGGAAAGTCGCATTGATCAAATAGATAATTGATATTCTAATTATAGATGATACCTATAATGAAATGAGCAGCCTCACTCCGCCCGAACGTCTGGCCCGTGATCTCGACTGGAATCTCCTGCGAACCTTCCTGGTGCTCGCCGATTCCCGCTCGGTCACCGAAGCCGCAGAGCGCCTCAGCCTCAAGCAGCCAACAGTCTCAAGCGCGCTCAAGCGTCTCGAGGAACGGCTCGGCAAGCAGCTGATCAACCGCAAGCCAGGGCGGTTCGAACTCACCGCTGCCGGTCGCCTGCTCTATGACGAGGCAATAGATATCCACGGTGCCATACTCCGCCTTGGCACCGCCATCAGGGATGTCGAGGACGAGGTCAGCGGCCATGTTCGCATCGTCATGGCCAGCCACGTCACCAGCCCGCTGTTCGACGAAACCTTGACCCAGTTTCACAAGGACCACCCCCGCGCCACACTGTCGATCGAGGCCATGGCAAGCCGCAGCGCCCTGACTGCGGTTGCCGCCCGCCGTGCCTCGCTTGCCATCTGCCTGGTGATGGAACGCAGCCCGCAACTCGAGTACCGCCGCCTGTTCCGTGAGTATTTCGGTCTTTTCTGCGGCCCTACCCATCCGCTGTTTGGCCGCGAAGGCATCACTATTGCCGATCTCGCGGGCCACTCCTCGGTAAGCTTCGTCACCGACCAGATGGATGATGCGCTGCGGCCTGTAGCCCAGATGCGGGCCGAGGCTCAGCTAGAGGCCCGCATTGTCGGCACCTCGCCCAATCTCGAAGAGGTCCGACGCATGATCATAGCCGGTCTTGGCATCGGCCCTCTGCCGCTGCATGTGGTGCGCGAGGATGTTGAACGTGGACGGCTATGGCGTTTACCGCCCTATGAAACACCGCCGGCAATCGATGTCCATGTGGTCTGGAACCCGCACGCCAAACTCAACCGCGCTGAAACAGCCATGTTGACGGGCTTGACCGATCTGATTGCCAGGACACCGATGGAGCAGCGCATTTACAGCTGACTGCGGGCGCTGGCGCATCTTCCCATCGCAAATGGGGCCGGACCCTGTCCGCACCGAATACAGACGCATGAAAATGAAATGCCGACACAAGGCCAGTCTGAGACGCCCCTGAAATTGCTGGCAGCTTCACGATTTCTTTATTAGTGATCTATTATGAATGCAGGTCTAGCGACTTGGAGAGCTGCATGCCCGGATCCGATCTTCGATCAAAAGCCACTCTAGCGATAGCAGCAGCGACGCTAAGCCTTGCCGCTTTACCTGCCGCGCAGGCAGATACACTTCGAATTGGCGGAACCGGCTCAGCAACAGTGCTCATGCAGCGTCTTGGAGCGGCATTCGAGGCAACGCAGACTGATACAACAGTCGAAGTCATACCGGGTCTGGGCAGTTCAGGTGGAATTGCCGCCGTTCACGATGGCGTCCTTGATCTCGCGGTGTCGGCACGCCCTCTCAAACCGGCGGAATCGGAACTCATCCAAATCATCGCCATACGCACACCTTACGGCCTTGCCAGCTCCAACCCGGAGCCCGGCAATATCGCGAAAGCGGATGTGGCGGCTTTTTATGCCGATCCAACCGCAACATGGCCGGACGGTACATCTGTTCGGGTCATCCTCAGACCCAACAGTGAAAGCGACACTGCCCTGCTCGGCGACACGTTTCCGGAAATGATCGCTGCGATCGACAAGGTAAGAACGCGTGTTGACGTTCCCATCGCGGCCACAGATCAGGACAACCTCGAAATGGCAACGAGCATCAAGGGCTCGCTGGTGGGAACGAGCCTGACCCAGCTCATGACTGAAAACTATCAGCCGCACTTGCGGTTTCTCACGATAGATGGGATCGAACCAACGCTCGAAAACCTGGAAAATGAAGATTATCCCTACTTCAAGCCCTACCGTTTTGTGTTTTCCGGCCAGTCAGCGCCGGTTGTCCAGCGCTTCATGGTTTTCGTTCAATCCAGTGAAGGTGAGAGCCTTTTAAGGGAGGCGGGGAGCCTCCCCTCTGCACAGTGATCAAGACACTCAAGACCACGAGCAAACGGATGGCTGCAGCGATAGCTGTTGTGGTCGCGGTCGCCCCTCCGGCAGCCTATGGCTTTGCGTCCTATCGGCACTTGGAGGGAAAGATTTCCTTCATTGCAGATATACAGTCGGCAAGAGTTTCCAAATACATCTACGCTCATGAAGCTTTGTGGCAATATCAGAAAGTACGGCTTACCGAAGTCATCGGGCTCTACACATCCAAATCCACCGATATCGAACAGAAAATAGTCGCAGAAGACGGAAAAACGGTCGTATCCGTCGGCGAGTCTCCCGGCATTTTGCAGTTGCAGACCAGTGCACCGATCCGGATTGCCGAAAGAACTATCGGCAAACTGATTGTGTCCATCCCGTTTGCTGAAAGGGCTCTGGAACTTCTGTTCATAAGCATTTTCACGTCTATTCTCGGTCTGTCTGCCTATCTTGGTCGCGCAATCCCGATGCGCAAACTGAACCGCGCCGTCCGCCAGGTCGAAAACGCCCGGGACGTGCTGGCTCGCCGCTCGGCGCAACTCAATGAAGCTCAACATCTCGGAAAAATCGGTGATTGGAGCTACAACTTTGGCGAGGCTGACCTCTACTGGGCCGAGGAGATTTACCATCTTCTTGCCTATGAGCCGGACAGCTTCCAACCGACGCGCGACGCTGTGCTGGACCTCTACCTTGGCGATGGCGCAAGCCAGTTGCTCAATGTCCAGGCCGAAGTGATCCGCTATGGCCTGGTCAGGAGCATTGACGTTCCTGTTCAGCGCGGTGATGGCACGATCGGACATTTCGCTGTTACAACCAAGCTCAGAACCGACGGTAAAGGCCGCAAAATTGGTGTCTATGGAACCATACAGGATGTGACCGACAGAAAGACCGCCGCCGAACAGCTGGAGAAACTCGCTTTTCACGACCCGCTTACAGGACTTGCCAACCGGACCCTGTTTCACCGGCGGATAGATGATGTTCTCGCACGCAGCAAGCGCACCGGTGAAAGCGGAGCTCTGTTGTTGCTGGATCTGGACAGGTTCAAGGATGTCAACGATACGCTTGGTCATGCCGTTGGCGACGCGCTGCTGGTCAAGGTCGCCCATCTGCTGGCACGAACGCTGGGCAACTCGCACTTTGTCGCCCGCCTGGGCGGCGACGAGTTTGCAATTCTGCTCGAAGGCGTGACCGGTTTGGAAGAATGCGAGCGTATCGCCGCGGAGATCGTGACCGTGGTCTCGGGCATGACCGTGCTCGACCGTGTCGAGGTTACCGTGGGCACCAGCATCGGCATCGCTCTCATCCTCGACCATGGCACCAGCTCGACCGACCTGTTGCGCAATGCCGACCTCGCCCTGTACCGCGCCAAGGAAGAAGGCCGCGGCCGCTTCAAGGTGTTCGAGATCGGCATGGATGAAGCGGTTCAGGAAAAAGTCGCCCTCGCGCTTGATCTGCGCAACGCATTGGTCAATGACGACGGGCTTTCGGTTCACTACCAGCCGCAGATCGACCTCTCCACAGGAAGGGTGATCAGCTACGAGGCCCTGATCCGCTGGAACCATTCGGTGCGCGGCAACATTTCGCCCGGCGTGTTCATTCCGATTGCGGAAAGCTCACACCTGATCTGCGATCTCGGCTACTGGGTTCTCAGGCAGTCTGCCCGCCAGGCAAAACAGTGGTTGGATGAGGGCGTGCCCGCGCCAGCGATAGCCGTCAATGTGTCCGCCGCCCAGATCTGGAACTCGGATCTGGTCAACGATGTCAGCAGCGTGCTTGCCGAAACCGGGCTTCCAGCGGAACTGCTCTGCCTGGAACTGACCGAAAGCCTTCTGGTAGACCACAATGAGGGGCGTGTCCGCTCGGTGCTGAAATCGCTCAAGCAACTGGGTGTGTCCTTGGCGCTGGATGATTTCGGGACCGGGTATTCGTCTCTCGGTTATCTGACACAGCTTCCGTTCGACAAGCTGAAAATCGACCGCATTTTCATCGACCGAGCCCCGGAGTCCAAGCGCGCGATCGAATTGCTCAGGGGCATCATCGCGCTTGGACGCGGGCTCGGCATGACGACAATCGCGGAAGGTGCGGAGCAGCAACAGGAGATTGCCCTTCTGCAAGAGCTCGGATGCGACCAGGTTCAAGGTTTTGTCTACGCAAAACCGGTGCCGGCAAACGAAGCCATCGCTTTCGCACTTCGGCTTGATGCCAATGCACTTGCCGTCAAGATCAAAGGCCAACACGTTGCCCCGGCTACCAACGCTGCCAAAGCCCAAGCAACCAGAGCCTAAACTGCCAGACCCTTTTCGAAGCATGGCTTGATGATGAGCTTGTTCAGCCTCCGCATGCCGAAAAGCGTTGGCCAAGCTGCCCGATGGTGGCGACATCCGCATTGGCAAACGCCACCCGCAGATAGCCCTCCAGCCCATGTCCGAAAAACGAGCCGGGGATGGTTATGACGCCGGCCTCCCGTGCCAGCTTGTGAGCAGCGTCATAGGCACTCAGTTCCGAAAATGGATGACGCACGAAGGCGAAATAGGCGCCAAGGGCTGAAATTTCCCAGCCCTCCGCCTGCGTCATCACCTCTCTCAGCGCCGCGGCACGCTCGGCAATCTCGCGCGTGTTGGCGCGGCGCCAGTCGCTGAGCGCCGGAATCGCTCTTGCCAATGCCGCCTGCGGTGGCCGGGGCGCGCAGATCTGCAGATTGTCCATCACCTTTGCGATCTGATCGACCAGTGCTTCGCCGGCAGTGACAGCGCCAACCCGGTGGCCCGGAATGCAGAAGGATTTGGAAAAGCTGTAGAGCCCGATCAGATTGTCCTGCCAGTCAGGCAGCGCAAACAATCCGTGTGGCGCGCCGCCGTCGAGCGGCAGAAAATCACGATAGGTCTCGTCCACGATCAACCAGATGCCCCGCGCCCGGCAAAGCTCGAACAGCTCCTGCAGCAGACCGTCAGGATAGGTCGCGCCGGTGGGATTGTTCGGTGTTACCACCGCCAGCGCCCGGACACCTTCTGCAATCATCGCCTCCACAGCCGCCGCTGTCGGCAGAAAACCGTACTCAGCCTGGCAATCGACATAGTCGACCCCGACGCCGTTCATCCTCAGTGTTGTCTCGTGATTGAAATAGCACGGATTGGTCAGGAGCACCCGGTCACCGGGACCTGCAATCGCCATCATTGCCGCCATAAAGGCCTGGTTGCAGCCGGATGTGACATGAACATTCGACGACTTGATCTCTGCAACATAGATATTGCTGACCCATTTCGCATAGGCGTCACGCAGCGCCGGCTCACCCTCGATATCGCCATAACCTGCCATCGCCACCGAGCTGGCAGCCTCGCCCAGCCAGCGCAACATGTCGGGATGCGGCGGGTACCCGGGAACAGCCTGCGACAGATCAAGCAGCGGACCAAGTCGGCCGTCATAATCACGTTTCCATGCCTGCACTTCCGGGATGGGGGGCGCGGACAGGTTTTCGACAAGCGGGTTGATGCGGGCACTCGGCATGATGGACGCTTTCATGTTTCTGTCAGTTCGACCGGTTCGGTTTCGGTGTGTTGGACGCTCGGGCTTTGCTGCGCCCGGCGGATGGTGCGACGCGCGGCAATCATCGGCTCGGCCCGGGCGTCATCTTCCTCGATGCTTGAAAACAGCCAGTCGATGAAGGCATCCACCGCTGGTGTCGAGCGCACATCATTGCTGCAGGCAACATAGAAGGCGTCGACCGCTGGCACCGCAAGCTTGAACGGCACGATAACCTGCCCCTTGGTCAATAGGCTCGCCGCAGTCAGCGTATCGCCAAGAGCAATGCCGTGACCGAGCAGCGCCGCCTCGATCGCCAGCCGCGCATCAGAAAAATGATGCTGCTGCACCCCGGAGACACCCCGGACATCAGCCGCCGTCAGCCAGATATGCCATTCATGCCCGCCATCCCCGTGCAGAATGGTGTGTTCGGCGAGATCACGGGCGGTGCGGATCGGCTTGTTGTTGATGAGCGATGGGCTGGCGATGGGAAACAGGTCGAGATGCGACCACAGCTTGAGCCAGCAATCGGTCCAGCTGCCATCGCCATAAAGAATGGCGATGTCGACATCGGGAGAATGGATCGCCGCCGGATCATTGGCCGCGTTAAGTGTAAGCCGGATGTCGGGATATCGCGCGGTAAAACTCGCCAGCCGCGGCATCAGCCACAGCGACAACAGCGCTGACACGCAGGTGATCGACAGCGATCCGGATTTCGCCGGCCTTGTCATCCGTGCCGTGGCGGTGGCGATTTCCTCGAAGGCCGATGTCACCGAGGGTAACAGGTCGGCCCCATGTTCGGTCAGTGTGAGCCGCTGTCCGCTACGGTCGAACAACTTTACTTTCAGTGACGTTTCCAGCGCCTTGATCTGGTGGCTAATCGCCCCATGAGTGACGCAGAGCTCTTTTGCCGCCTTGGTCAGCGAACGGTTCCGGGCGGTCGCCTCGAACGCCCGGAGCGGGTTCAGCGGCGGCAGTCTCTGTGTCATCGGCTCAATCCTGATGTGAGAATTTTTCACATAAATGGCGCTAACAATATCAATTGCTTTCCTTTCGCTGCTTTGCAACATTTTATTCAACGACAGTGCCGATTGTCGCGGCACTGCATTTTCTTGGGATGGCGATCACATGGCATGGGACAAGGCGAAGCTCGACGAGCTGAAGGGCAAATATGGCGAAAGCCACGGCGGCGAATTGTTCAATCCGAAATTCCGCCGCGTTGCCGACAAGATCTTCACCGAAAGCGGCACACGGCTGGCCCCTTATTCAGGCATCCCGACCTTTCTGACCGCGCCCTATGTCGAAGTCGACAATGACGAGCCGGATTTCGGCGACCTGCAGGTGGCAATGATCGGCATGCCGATGGATCTGGGCGTCACCAACCGCAACGGCTCACGCTTCGGCCCGCGCGCCTTGCGCACCATCGAGCGCATCGGCCCTTACAATCACGTGCTCGATTGCGCGCCGGTGCACGAGTTGCGCGTCGCCGACATAGGCGACGTCAGCTTCCAGAGCCGCTACCGGCTCGAGCTCTGCCATGAGGACATCGAACGCCGCCTGCATCAGATCGTCGATGCCGGCGTGCTGCCACTCTCGATCGGTGGCGACCACTCCATCACCCACCCGATCCTCAAGGCGGTCGGCAAAAACCGTCCCGTCGGCATGATCCACATTGACGCCCATTGCGACACCGGCGGCGCTTTCGACATGACCAAGTTCCACCATGGCGGCCCGTTCCGCAACGCGGTGCTCGACGGCGTGCTCGACCCGACCCGGACGATCCAGATCGGCATCCGCGGCCCGGCCGAGTATCTTTGGGAATTCTCCTACGAGTCCGGCATGACTGTGATCCACGCCGAGGAAGTCACCGGCATGGGCATGCCCGCGATCATCGAGCGGGCCAGGGAGATCATCGGCGACGGTCCGACCTATCTCTCCTTCGATATCGACAGCCTCGACCCTGCCTTCGCGCCGGGCACCGGGACACCCGAAGTGGGTGGTCTGACCACACGCGAAGTGCTGGAGCTGATCCGCGGCCTTAAGGGCATGAACATTGTCGGCGGCGATGTGGTCGAAGTTGCGCCGCAATATGATTCCACCACCAATACAGCACACGCCGGTGCGCAGGTCCTGTTCGAGATCCTCAGCCTGATGGTCTTCAGCCCCGCGATCACCGGAGAGACATCATGATAAGCTTCCTCCGGGGACGCTGACACAGGCAGACAATTCCGCGCATTGAGGCAGAGAACCTCAGGCAAGACAACAAGGGAACCCCGGTCAAGGACCGGCAAACAAAGGAGCAGACAATGCGAAAGATTCTCAGTTCATCCATCAGCCGCAGGGCAGTCCTGGGCGGCACTGCCGCAGCCATCGGCGCCCTGTCGATGCCATCGATCCTGCGCGCCCAGGACCGCTCGCTAAAGGTCGGCGTCTATGGCGGCTACTTCAAGGATTCGTTCGACAAGAACATCTTCCCTGATTTCACCGCCGCCACCGGTATTGCCGTGGAATCAATCGCCGAACCCACCGGCGAAGCCTGGCTGGTCCAGCTCGAGCAGGCTGCCAAGGCCGGCGTAGCCCCCGCCGATGTTTCGATGATGTCGCAGGTGGCCATGCTCAAGGGCCAGTCCACCGAGCTCTGGGCACCGATTGATACCGCCCGGATCAAGAACTATGACGACCTGCTTGCACCGTTCGTCAACAAATATCCCGATGGCCGCGTTGCGGGTATCGGTGCAGTGGCCTGGTACATCACGCTTGTCAGCAACACCGACGCCTATTCCGAAGCGCCAGACAGCTGGGCAGCGCTCTGGGATCCTGCCAACGCCGACAAGCTCGGTCTGCTGGCGCTGGTCTCCAACTCGTTCCTGCTGGAAGTGACCGCCAAGACTTTCCTGGGCGGCACCGACGCACTCGACACGGAAGAAGGCCTCAACAAGGCATTCGAGAAGCTCGCCGAGGTCAAGCCGAACGTGCGCCTCTGGTACCGCGACGAAGCCCAGTTCGAGCAGGCGCTGAAATCCGGCGAGATCCCGATGGGCCAGTATTACCACGACGTCACCGGCCTGGCCGCCGCCGATGGCCACCCGGTCCGCTCCACCTTCCCCAAGGAAGGCGGCATTCAGGATTCGGGCTGCTGGGCGCTCTCGCGTGCGTCTGACAAAGTCGAGGAAGCCCATGTCTTCATCGATTACATGAGCCAGCCGGAAATCCAGGCGACCCTGTCGCGCAAGGTCGGCACCGCGCCGACGCTGAAGCGTGATCTTCTCGACCTCACGGCCGAGGAATTCGCCAGCGTGTCGTCCGACATCGACCCGATCATCCCGCGCTACGATCTCTACCAGACCAAGTCCGACTGGCTGAACCAGAAGTGGACCGAGCTGATCGTCGGCTGACACCCGATTGCGCCCCGCGCAGGGACGTGATTGGCTGAAGAACGGGAGGGGCAGGCTCATCGCCCCTCCCTGTCCCTGGCACACCGGGGCAAAGACAATGGGGACACAATGTCTGGATTGACGCTCAATACGGTCCGCAAGGATTTCGGCAGCTTTACCGCGGTCAAAGATGTGCAACTGAGCGTGCCGCACGGCACCTTCGTGTGCATGCTCGGGCCCTCCGGCTGTGGCAAGACCACGCTGCTCCGGATGATTGCCGGCTTGGATCTGCCCACAAGCGGCGAGATTCTGCTTGATGGCGAAGACATTACCTCCGTCCCCACACACAAGCGCAATCTGGGAATGGTGTTCCAGTCCCTGGCGCTGTTTCCGCATCTGACGGTGGGCGAAAACATCGCCTATCCGCTGAGGATCCGTGGCGCCCCGCGCGAGGAACAGAAGAAACGCGTCGACGAATTGCTGGCGATGATCCATCTGTCCGGCTATGCCGACCGCCCGGTGGCAAAGCTTTCCGGCGGCCAGCGCCAACGCGTGGCGATTGCCCGTGCGCTCACCCGTTCGCCCAAGCTGTTCCTGCTCGATGAGCCGCTGTCCGCGCTTGATGCCAAACTGCGCGAGGCCATGCAGGTGGAGCTGAGACAGTTGCAGCAGCAATTGGGCATCACCACCATCGTCGTCACCCACGACCAGCGCGAAGCCATGACCATGGCCGACACAGTGGTGGTGATGAACCAGGGCGAGATCCGCCAGGCGGCAAGCCCGATGGAGATCTACCGCAGGCCCGCCGACACTTTCGTCGCCGACTTCATCGGCTCCACCAATCTCATCGACATGGACACCGACAGCACCGGTCGCGCCGTGGCACTTGGCCAGGCCATTCAGGGACTGAGCGCACCGGGGGGCGGCAAGGCCATCGTCTCGGTGCGCCCCGAGGATGTACACCTGACAGCACCAGGCAGCGACGGCGCAATTGCCGGAACAGTCACTTTCGTCCGCGATCTCGGTGGCACCATCGAGACCTTCATCGATTGCTCCGGCAAGCAGATCATCGCGGTCTCCACACCACGCTCTCGGCCCGAGGTCACGGTCGGCCAGCCGGTCGGTGTCCTGCTCGATCCCGGCGTTTGCGTGGTGCTCGACAGATGAGACGCGAGGCGCCGCAAAAACTGACCGATTACGCACCGCTCGCCTTCCCGGCGATCATGCTCATTGTGTTCTTTGTCATCCCCTTCGGGACCATGATCTCGGTCAGCTTCTTCGAGCGCCAGCAGGGTGGTTTCTACACGCCAGCCTTCGTGTTTTCCAACTACGAGCGGTTCCTCAGCCTCTTCTTCGCCAATGTTCTTGGCTTCTCGTTGATGCTGGCGGTTCTCGTCGCCATCTGCTGCGTCGTCATCGGGGTGCCGTTCACCTATCTGCTGACCCGACTGACCCGGCGGGCCCAGATCATCTGGATGGTTGCACTCTTGTCAGTCCTGTCGCTGTCCGAAGTCATCATCGGCTTTGCCTGGTCGACGCTGTTTTCCCGCACTGCAGGTATCACCAACCTGCTGGTCGCGCTCGGACTGATGGAGAAGGCCGTTGCGCTGTCGCCGGGTTTTCCCGCCGTGCTCACGGCAATGGTCTATCAGGCCCTACCCTACACCATCCTGGTTCTCTATCCTGCCCTGGTCCGGCTTGATCCGACGCTCACCGAAGCCGCGCGCACGCTCGGTGCATCGCCGCTCAGAGCCTTTTTCACCGTCGTGGTACCGGCGCTCAGGACCACCATCCTGGCCACGCTGATCATGGTCTTCATCTTTGCGCTCGGCTCCTACCTGTTGCCGCAGATCCTTGGCCGGCCGCAGCACTGGACGCTCTCGGTGCTGATCACCGACCAAGCCATCTACCAGTCCAACATGCCGTTTGCGTCTGCCATGGCCGTATTCCTGGTGCTGGTCACGCTGGCCATGGTGGCGCTCACCCTGTTTGCCGGCCGCAAGCGGGAGGCAGCCGCATGAGCCTGCTCCTACGTCGCGTCTATTTCGCCCTCGTTGGTCTATTCCTGGCCGCCCCGCTGATCGTGGTCACCGGTGTCTCGGTCAATGTCAAACAGACGCTGGCATTCCCGCCGCAGGGATTTTCGCTGGCGTGGTATGTCGAGATCTTCGCCGACACCGGCTGGCGCAATGCCCTGTTTGCCTCTCTGATGCTGGCGATCCTCTCCGCCGCACTCGCCGTGGCCATTGCCTTGCCGCTGGCGTGGTTCCTGTGGCGCCGCATCGCGCCCTGGGCCAACATCTTTCAGCTGCTCGGCATCGCGCCCTTCACCCTGCCGCCGGTGATCACCGCGCTCGGGCTGCTCACCTTCTGGGCCACCACCGGCTTTTACGGCCAGCCCTGGACGGCAGTGATCAGCCACGCGATCTTCTTCGTCACCCTGCCGCTGGTCACCCTTTCGCTCGGTTTTTCCGCCATCGACCGCTCACTGGTCGAAGCTGCAGCCACCATGGGGGCCGACGACCGCACCATCTTCCGCACCGTCGTGCTGCCGCTGATCACGCCTTATCTTGTCTCAGGCTATGCCTTTGCCTTTGTGCTGTCGCTGAACGAATATATCGTTGCCTACATGACCGTCGGCTTCACCATGGAAACCCTGCCGATCAAGATCTTCAACGCGCTGCGCTACGGCTATACCCCGACCATGGCCTCCGTCACCGTGCTGTTCGTGGTCCTGGCCGCCGTCATCTATTCGCTGATCGCCCGCTATGGCGACTTGCTCAAACTGCTGGGCGCGAATTCCGGGGAAAAGCCATGATCCGCATCGCGGCCTTGCAGATGCAGACGGCGGGTACCGACCCCTCCGCCAACCTCGCGCGCATCGAAAGTGCGGCACGCCAGGCAGCCCAAGCCGGCGCAACGCTTCTTGTCACCCCGGAACTGGGGGTGACAAGCTACGGCGGCTGCGAGAAGATCCGGACGCTCTCCGAACCCGCGGACGGTTCGGTCGTGACACGACTTGGCGAGATCGCCCGCAAAACCGGCGTCGCCCTCGTGGCCGGCTTCGCCGAAAAAGCCGGGGATGCGGTCTACAATTCCGCTGTCTACACGGACGGCACCAGCACGCCTTCAGTTTATCGCAAGTCCCATCTCTATGGCGACTACGAGCGTGGTCTTTTCACGCCGGACACCCCCTCAACCTGCCTGTTCAGCCATCACGGCATGAAGCTTGGCATGCTGATCTGCTACGACGTCGAATTTCCGGAAAATGTGCGGAGACTGGCTCTGGCTGGTGCAGACATGATCCTCGTTCCGACCGCGACGCCAATGGGTTATTCAGGCAGCTTCATCGCCGAAAAGATGATCCCGGTGCGCGCTTTCGAAAACCAGATCTTCATCGCCTATGTCAACAATGTGGGCCGAGACGGCGGTTTCGATTATGCTGGCCAGTCGATCATTGCCGCTCCGGATGGCTCGGTGCTGGCGCAGGCCGGCCTGTCGCAAGAACTGCTGACAGCGGCCATCGATCCCGGGCTCTACGCACGCTCGCGCAGCGAAAACACCTATCTGAAAGATCTGTAGAAACGTCGACTGCGATCAGGATCACACCGTTGCGACGGCTTCTTTCACAGCGATCTCCGCCATGGCCAGCACCGCGTCGCGCGTCTTTGCGGCTGCAATGAAGCGGCCATTGTGGCAGAAGCTCGCGCCCTCCACGCCGCAAGCCTTTTCCAAATCGCCATTTGTCAACCCAGCCCAGGCTGCCGGCAGATTGGCACGCAGCTCGAATCCTTCATCAGCACGGCGGATGCCTGTCAGGCACCAGTCCTTGTCGCGCGGGTGGACCACGAACAACAGATGATCGGCGCCTGACTTCATCACCGCCGAGCGGAATGGCATTCCCATCGGCAGTTCCAGAACCCGCGCCTCTCTTGCATCAGCGACGGCCTTGAGCACGATATCCTCGGCGCGCAGCTTGGCAGCGCTCCCGGCAATCTTTGCCTCGAGGAAGCTTCGCGCAATGGCCAGAGCTTCGCCGAATGCGCGCTCCAGCGCCTCGGGATCGGGTTCGTCGAACACCGGCTTCAGCGTTTCAAGCAGAACCGGCAGGGTCAGCACCGCCAGCGGTCCTGCAACCGAGGGGCTCATGGCACCATTGTCCATCAGGTCGATCGGCAGCACGAAGCTTCTATCGAACGAGGCGTGGACCGTCTCGATATGCGCCTCTGGCAATCCGGTAGCTGCGAGATAGTCGCGCCCGTAATGCTTCCAGACCAGGCCGAATGAGCTGTAGGGTTGCCCGTCTTCACGCAACGGCGCTCCGCGCTGGTGGTGATCAAAGATCCGCGCTTCGGCATCATAGGCACCGCCAACATCATAGATGATCCGGTCAGTTGCCGGTGAAATCCATTCCGGTGAGCGGCTGCGCACAATGCGCGCCTCCGGGAATAGCCGTGTCAGGATGACGCTGGACAACAGCTCGTCGGCATGGAAGCCGCCGGAATGGGTGACGAGGAAATCTGGGATCATGCGTGGATACGCCTTTGTGTTCGCGGCAATTCCGCCTGTCGCGCACACCAGATAGCCTCACTGGCAACCCAACTCAACCCCACCGCAATCCGTGGCACACTCCAGTCAGCACCTCCAGATGACCTCGCCCGTCCTGCACAGATTGCAACAGGTCAGCGGCTGAGGCGAAAACAGGCATTCCCTGGGGAGGGAGTTACAACGGACAAACATAAAAGGGCGCTACGGTAAGCAGCGCCCTTGCAGGTCTTGATCATGACTGAGCAATCAGTTCTAGGTTTTGTCCGGCTTGGAAACATGCCCCTGATCATTGATCAAACGGCTGTCTTCCTGCAGCTCCAGCCACATGGCGTTGACCACGGCGAACATTGCAGCCAACGGAAGACCCAGCAACCATGCGAAATACCACATATCTTGATCCTCCTGATCAGTAGACGGAATGAGAATTGTCGGAGACATCGTCCTCGGTGACCTTGCCCCACAGCACCTTGTAGACCCAGGCTGTATAAACCAGGATCAACGGCATGAAGATCGCGGTCGCCACCAGCATGATGAAAAGGGTCAGGTGAGACGAGGAGCTGTTCCAGACCGTCAGCGACGAGCGCGGATCGGACGAAGACGGCATGATGAACGGGAACATGGTCAGCCCTACAGACGAGATCACCCCGAGGATGGCCATCTTGGAAACCAGCAACGTCGAGACCTCACGCCCTGCCCTGAGGCCGGCAAATGTCAACAAGCCGCCAACAATACCCATGACCGGCGCGATGGCGATCCACGGACGATCCGAATAGGATGTCAGCCAGCTCGCGGTCTTTTCAACCTCGAAATGCAGCGGATTGGATGGCCCGCCGGTGACATAGTCACCAACAATGCGGTAGCCGTCGATGCCCACTGCCAGCCACACACCTGCGAGCGCATAGGCAGCGACCGCGACAAGGGCCGCGATGGAGCCATAACGCCGGGCTCGGTCGCGAACATTGCCTTCGGCTTTCAGCGTCAGCCAGGCACCGCCATGCATCACCAGCATTGACAGAGACACCACGCCGGCCAGCAACGAGAATGGATCCAGCAGACCTATGAACTTGGTGTACCAGGCACCCTCATAGATGGTGTGCAGATCATCGGTGAAATGGAACGGCACGCCCTGCATCACATTGCCGACAGCGACGCCGAACAGCAGGGCTGGGATGGCGCCACTTGCAAACAATGCCCAGTCCCATGACGACCGCCAGCGCGCGTCATCACGCTTGGAACGGTATTTGAAGGCCACGGGCCGTACGATGAACGCCGCCAGGATCACAAACATCGCCAGATAGAAGCCCGAGAACGAGACTGCGTAGAGTGGTGGCCAGGCGGCGAAGATCGCGCCGCCGCCAAGGATGAACCAGACCTGGTTGCCTTCCCAGACCGGCCCCACGGTGTTGATGGCGACGCGGCGTTCGGCATCCGTCCTGCCAACGAAGGGCAACAAGGCACCGACGCCCATGTCGAAACCGTCAGTCAGCGCAAAGCCAATCAGCAAGACGCCAAGCAGGCCCCACCAGATCACGCGCAAGATGTCATAGTCGATAAGAGTATGCAGGATCATCAGTCTTACTCCGCTGGCATGGCGATGGCGTCGGCATTGCGCCGCCCGGCCAATCGCTCAGTGTGTCTCGTCGCCCAGGCATCGGTTTCCTCAACATCCTGGAAAGGGCCCTTGCGGATGTATTTCAGCATCAGCCCCATCTCGATCACGAAAAGCACTGTGTAGAAGATGACAAATCCGGCCAGCGTGATGGCAACTTCTGTCATCGACAGCGCCGAGACCGACATGGCGGTCGGCAGCACGCCATCCACGGTCCAGGGTTGCCGTCCATATTCAGCCACGAACCAGCCCAGTTCCGCGGCAATCCACGGCGTGGGGATCATCCAGACGGCGAGATGCAGTGCCGGCCGCGGAAAGTTCATGCCCTTGAACGAGGCGCGCCAGAAGAAGTATCCCATTGTCGCGATGAAGCCGAAGCCCAGCGCCACCATGATCCGGAACGCCCAGAACAAAGGCCATACCGTCGGGATGGTGTCATTGGCAGCCTGCACAATCTGCTCGGGCGTCGCGTCTCTCGGATCATCCACATATCTCTTCAGCAGAAATGCAAAACCGAGATCGGCCGAATGTGCCTCGAACCGCGCGGTCTCTGCCGGGTCGGCATTGTCGCGCTCTTCACGAATGTGCATCAGCGCATCATAGGCAATCATGCCCGAGCGAATGCGGGTTTCAGCCTGCTGTTCGAGCTCTTCAATGCCCGGAATGGAGGTGGTCAGCGAGCGGGTGCCGATCAGTCCCATCACATAGGGGATGTGGATGGCATAATGGGTCTCGCGCGCCTCCTGATCGGGAAACCCGAAAGCTGTAAACGCCGCGGGCGCCTGCTCGGTTTCCCACATGCCTTCGATTGCCGCCAACTTCATCTTCTGGCTGTGGGTGGCGCTGTAACCGGATTCATCACCCAGCAGCACGACCGAGAATGCGGACGCCAGGCCGAAGGCCGCAGCCACGGTAATCGAGCGCCGGGCCAGTTCGATATGGCGTCCGCGCAGCAGGTACCAGGCCGAAACGCCAAGTACGAAAACCGACGCAGTCACATAACCGGCTGACACAGTGTGCACGAATTTGGCCTGCGCCACTTCGTTGAACAGCACCTCGAAGAAATCGGTCATTTCCATGCGCATGGTCATCGGGTTGAACTGGGCACCCACCGGATTCTGCATCCAGCCATTGGCGATCAGGATCCACAATGCCGAGAAGTTCGAACCGATCGCCACCAGCCAGGCAACAACCAGATGCGCCACCTTGCTCAGCTTGTCCCAGCCAAAGAAGAACAACCCGACAAAGGTGGCTTCAAGGAAGAAGGCCATCAATCCCTCGATCGCCAGTGGCGCACCGAAAATGTCGCCGACATAATGGCTGTAATAGCTCCAGTTCATGCCGAACTGGAATTCCATGGTGATGCCGGTGGCGACCCCCAGAGCGAAATTGATGCCGAACAGCAAGCCCCAGAATTTTGTCATCTGCCGCCAGATCGGACGGTTGGTCATCACGTAGACGGTTTCCATGATCGCGACGAGGATCGATAGCCCCAGCGTCAAGGGGACAAAGAGGAAATGATACATGACCGTTACGGCGAACTGCAGCCGTGACAGCTCGACAATCCCGAATTCCATGTGTTGCGCTCCTTGGAATGGGGACTGGTTGAGGCCCCCAGAAAAGTTAAATTCGGTTTTCTTAATATGTCCAGCGCTACCCGGTTACATTGATTTGGATCAACAAAGCTGTATTGAAAATACACCTTTATGCCGCACCCCGCTGTTCACAGACCATGTTGTGCTTCCGCACAGGATTAGTCCATTGCCGTGATGCGATCAGCCCAGCTGGTTTCAACTGCCCGATGCGACGCCGTCAGGATCCCGGTTCGAGGCAGATAGCCGCGTATGCCGTTGAGCACTTCTAGAGCGGTCTCATCATCCAGTCCCTCGGTGGGCTCATCCAGCAACAGCAGTTTCGGTTGTCGCAGCAAACCGCGCGCCAGCACGAGACGCCGCGCTTCGCCGCCCGACAGGCCTGAACCCATCGGTCCCAATTGGAACTCCAGCCCGCCTTTGGCGCGAACAACGCTTGCCAGTGCAACAGCCTCAAGCACCCGCCAAAGCTCAGCATCAGTGGATTCGGCTGCGCCAAGTCGCAATGCCTCGCCGATTGTACCGGCCATCAGCGTGCTGCGTTGGGGGACCAGCGTAAGAACAGAACGCAAGTCCTCCTCGTTCCAGACCTCAAGCGGCACGGAGCCCACGGTTATACGTCCCCTGCCCGCAGGCAGAAGCCCGGCTGCAACAAGCAGCAAGGTACTCTTGCCCGACCCGCTTGCCCCGGTGATCGCCAGACTCTCTCCGGGAGCGAGACTCAGGGAGACCTGTTTCAGAACCGGGCGCGTGGCATTGGCACGCCGGAACGTCAAATTCTCGATCTGCAGCGTCGCGGTATTGCTGGAGAGGTTGCCACCGGCGTCAGGGCGGGCCCAGAACAGGTTTTCATCCACCGTTCGTGCGGCAACAACCATCCGACCGAGATCCGCCATTGCCCGGCGCAATGGGCCAATGGTTTCCATCAGGGCCAGTGAGGCAAAAAAGCCGATGGCTGCCAGCGCTGGGCTGATCATATCAGCTTGCGCCAGTGCCATACCGAGCGCAAGCGCCCCGGCGGCCACGATTGTCCCCGTCAGCGACAGTGCAAACCCGGCACGCCGCTCGACCAGATCAAGCTTGGCGCGATGCATCTGACGTGTCGCATCACTTGCCAGCACACTTTCCCCCTGCCGCGCCAACTGCCCATAGACTGCCAGATCGCGACGCGAACGGATCAGGTCAATGAACCCTGACCGGAAAGCCTGTGCTTCAGCTTCTTCCTGTCGGGACGCCACGGAAGCCGCGCGCGCTGCAACAATCAGCGTCGCCGCCGAGGCTGTGAGAAAGCCGGCGGCGATCCAGAGCGCGATGCGAAGATCCACCAGCCACCACAGCACTGCAAAAGTCAGCAGTTGCGCTGCGACACCGGCGGTGATCGGGAGGATCAAGCGCAGCGGCACGCCATCAAGCGCGTCCACGTCGGCCATCAGGCGGTTCAAGGCCTGTGGCCCGCGCAACCGGACCAGCGCATCATGAGGGGCCGCAACAGTTGCTGCCAGCAACCGCACCCTGATTGATGTCAGTGCTCTCAGCGTCGCGTCATGGGTCAGAAGCCTTTCGCCGTAGCGGGCAGCGGTCCGTCCCAACGCCAGAAAGCGCACCATCGCCGAAGGTCGAAACACATCGAAAACCAGCCCCATCCCGGCAAGTCCCGCCGCCGCGGCTGCGGTGATGAACCAGCCCGACAACCCCAGAAGAGCGATCCCGGCAATCAACACGACCAGACTCAGCACCCCGCCGCGCATCAGTGCGGTTTTCTGATCTCGCAAGATCAAGCGAAAGATGCGCCACAAAGCCCTCATGCGCCCACTCCTGCCACGCTCTTTGCGTCGATCCGGATCGTCCGGTCCATCCGCGCCGCGAGTACGGGATCGTGCGTGGCCACCAAAAGGCTGCAGCCCCGTGCGGAAAGTGCAGCCAAACCATCCATCACCATGCTGGCTGTCTCCTGATCGAGATCGGCAGTCGGCTCATCGGCCAGCAGGATGTCGGGTCGGGCAAAGATCGCCCGCGCCAACGTGATCCGGCGCGCCTCGCCACCGGAAAGACCGCCACCTGTTTCGCCCAGAAGCGCCAGCTTTCCTCCCGGCATCGCCTCGACAACAGACCCCACGGCGGCAGCGCGCAGTGCCTCGTCCAGATCTCCGTCCTGTCCGAAACTTATGTTGTCGGCCAGGCTGGAATTGAGGAAATGTGGAGCCTGCGGCATCCAGCCCAGACCCGCCCGCCAGGCATCCGCCGTCTCGGTGGTGAGATCGTGCCCCGATACGATGATCCTTCCATCTGTCGGAATTGCTAGGCCGGCGATGAGCCGCAACAGCGTGGTCTTCCCCGCCCCCGATGGCCCCATCAGGGCAACACTTTCACCTGGCCGGATGCTCATGTCGGGGAAGCAGATCAGCTTGTCGTCCGTCCTGACTGTCACGCCTTGCAGGCTGATTTCGGCAGACCCGGGGAGTTTTCCAACGCGCCCGCCCCGGCCAAGCATTGCTTCAGGCGCCTGCGCCCTCCACACAGACAACTCGCCCGCAACTGCCAATGCTGCCGCCTTGTCATGCCAGGCTGCCGACAGGTCGCGCAACGGCTGGTAAAAATCCGGAGCCAGCAACAGAAGAAAAATTCCGGCTGCAGGACTGAGCGGTGTTCCGTAGCTGCCAAATTCAATGGCGCCGAGCAGCGCAAAGCCGACAAAAACTGCCACCATCGCAACCCCGATTGCGGCAAAAAGCTCCAGCACCGTTGACGAGAGGAACGCGATCCGCAGCACCTTCATGGTTCTGACCCGGAGCTCATCCGCTCTGTCCCCGAACCCCGAAATCACCGCCGGTCCGGCGTTGAGCAATCTGATGTCAACAAGGGCTGCCAAGCGTTCGATCAGCAAATCGTTGAGCGACCCGATGTCGGCCATCTGTCGCTGGCTCGCCTCCTTGGCCGCCATCCCGACCAGCGCCATGAACACCGGGATCAAAGGCCCTGTTATCAGCAGTACCACCCCGACGGCCCACGAAAACCAGAACCCGAGCACCAGGATCACCGAAGGCACGATCATCACCCGCGCCCGTGCGGGTGCGTAGCGGGTGATATAGGGCATGATGAAATCAAGCTTCTCGCTGGCCAGCGCAGCGATGGAGCCCGCACCTCCGGTGCCGGTCGTACCCATTTCGCGCCGGACGATTTCCTCCCTCGCACTGGTCACCACCTGAGTGGCGGCCACAAACAAAAGACCTTCTGCATGATAGGTCAGCAATGCACGCAAGCCACCGAGCGCAACAAGAGCGAGCGCTGTTGTCAACGGGCCGGTCGCGGACCCTGGCCCAAGAAGTCCCGCGATTGAGATCGCCACGAGCGCTGCCTGCACCACCCAGATCAGCGATGACACCACGCTGAGCATTGACGCGAGCCCCACCTGCCTGCTGGAAGGGCTCAGCAATTGCTCCAGCACCTGCTCGTCTGTCCTGGAGACCGTATCCGGTTCTGGCAATGTTTTGGCCTGCAAAGTTGTTTCCAGAATGCGTCTTATCTGCACACGACACGCGCCGGAGTGATCTGAATCAACTCCAGCTGGATCGTTACAGTCTATTTTATCCGTGTAGCAATGACACGGGACCTGCGCCATGCGCCTGACAACCAGAACCAACCTTGCCTCACGCGTTCTGATGTTTTGTGCGGTCCATGAAGGCAGGTTTGTGAAATCCTCCGACATTGCCAAGGCCTGCAATGCGTCCGGACACCACCTCAGCCACGTCATTCACCATCTCCAGCAGCATGGCTTTGTCGAAACTCTGCGCGGACGCGCCGGCGGTTTGCGGCTCGGTCTCAGGCCGCGCGAAATCAGCATCGGAAAAGTCTTTCGCATTTTCGAATCGGGCGTGCCCTTTGCCGAATGCTTCGCGGGCGACGACAACACCTGTCCCTTGTCTGCCTCCTGCAGGCTGCGCGGTTTCATCAAGCGCGCGGTGGAAGCGTTCTACCATGAGCTGGACATGGTCACGCTCGATGACCTTGTACGTGGCAATTGCGGATTGGAAGCCATTCTGAAGCTGGCGCCACAACAACAGTCGAATTGCTCCCAATTGGCAGCTGCAGACACAGCCCAGTAAAGTGTCCGACAAAGCCAGCTGACATCTGCGTTCCGATCCAGACCGTGATCCGAACGGGTTTTCCCCCGCTTCTGTTTCAGCACACTGGTATATTTGCCGCGCGACAATTACATTGCCGACTTGACGCAATTTTGCGGAAACCTTGGTCTCCCAGGGTCTCCCTTGCAGACATCAGTAGAAGGGCTTCCCCGGATGAGTGACTCGAAAATCAAGAACATGGACGAGTTCGCATCCGTCAGCGGCATTTCGCGGCCCACGCTCTCAAAATATTTCAACGATGCCGACAGCGTCCGGAAATCGACGCGTGAACGCATCGAGAAAGCACTCGAGCAATATGACTACAGGCCGAATTTCTATGCCATGAACCAGAACCGGCGTTTGACCAAGAACGTCGGCATCGTCATCCCCTACATGGCCGACCCCTTCTTCGCCGAGATAGCGCGGAACATCGAAAATCATGTGATCGAGGCCGGGTACCGTCCGTTCGTACTTGGATCCCACGGCGACCCCGAGCAGGAGATCGAAAACCTCAACAATTTGCGCCTGATCAAACCGGCGGGTGTGTTGCTCGCCCCGCTCGGGCGTGTCTCGGATAGCGACCGCATCGCCGCCTTCTGCGAGGACGTACCAACGGTCCTTTTCGATGCGAACATTGACAATGTTGGTGAAGCTTTTGTCGGATCCGACAACGACCAGAGCATCGGCCTGATTGTCGACTATCTGTGCCGGACCGGTCAGCCGCCGGCATTTTTCGAAATGCGGGTGCCAACCAATCCAAATGCGCTCAAACGTCGAGCCGCCTATATCAAGGCCATGAACCGCTTGGGGCATGAACCTGCCCTGCTGCAAGCCGAAGGCGAAGGCTGGGATTTCGAGGAAATCGGGTTTCGCGAAGGCTCCCGCGTGATCACTGATCGGACCTTGCCGACAGACACCATTCTGTGCAGCAACGACCGACTGGCAATCGGCCTTCTGTCAGCCGCCTATCAGCTAGGACTGCGTGTTGGCCTTGGCCCGAATTGCGCGTTGCGCGTTGCCGGGCACGATGACCACCCATTCTCCCGCTACACCTGCCCGACGCTGACGACTGTTTCACAGGATTACACCTCGATCGCCTCGAAGAGCGCAGAAACACTGTTTACCTTGATCGAATCCGAACAGCAGGGAACGCCGCGTGCAGAGACGCTGTTTGACGGCAAGCTGGTGATGAGAGGATCGGCTTGAAGCCCGCGCTACTGTTTCAAAGCGCTCATATCGCCGCCTGAAGCCTTCTCGCCGCTGCGCCGCATCAGCCAGACCGTAACAGCCCACATCACAACACCGATGCCCAGCAGAACACCTGCGATCAGATATTGTGACGGATCGCGACCGGTCCATGGGCCGACGAAGAAGGCACAGCTGATTGCACCGATATAGGGCAGGAAGGCCGGGCTCTTGAAATGGTCATGATCGACCCGGTCTTTTCGCAGAACCAGAACGGCGACATTGACCACTGCAAAGACCATCAGCAACAACAAGGCCGTGGTTCCGCCCAGCTCCGGCACCGCACCGACGAAGGTGATCAATGCCGCCGCAAGAACAGTCGTGAACAGGATCGCCACATGGGGCGTCTGACGCTTGGGCAGCAATTTGCCTAGAACCTTCGGCAACACCCGCTCCTGGCTCATCCCGTAGAGAAGGCGGCTGGCCATCAGCATGTTGATCAGCGCCGAGTTGGCAACGGCACACATGGTAATGATCCCGAAAATGCTAAGCGGGAACCAGGGCGCGCCCGCCTCCACCACCTTGAGCAAAGGTGTCGCTCCGTCGCTTAACTCATCAGCCGGAACAAGCGCGATGGCAGTCACCGATACCAGCAGGTAGATCACGCCGGTAATCAGCAAACCACCAAGCAGCACCTTTGGAAAAATGCGCACCGGGTCCTTCGCTTCCTCGGCCATATTGACCGAATCCTCAAACCCGACCATGGCAAAAAACGCCAGCGTAGTGGCAGCGATGACAGGCCAGAAAACACCGTTCTCGTCAGTCTGGCTGAAGTCGAACGCCCGGCCGAAATCGCCCTGACCGCCCGCCAGCGCCGCAGCACCGATCATGATGATGATCAGCAGCCCGGTAAGTTCGATACAGGTGAAAACAACATTTGCCTTTACGCTTTCGCCGACACCCCGAAGATTGACCGCTGCAGTCAACGCGATGAAGGCGATGCCGATGGCTGTGATCCCGAAGAAACCGTCACCGAACCCGAAACTCTCAGCAAAGTTTTCAGCAAAGGCACGAGACGCGGTCGAAGCCGAGGTGACACCCGAAGACATCACCGCGAAGGCAACCAGAAACGTAACGAAGTGAATGCCGAATGCCTTGTGCGTGTAAAGCGCCGCGCCGGCCGCCTTGGGGTATTTGGTCACCAGTTCAAGATAGCTGCAGGCGGTCACCGCCGCGAGCAGGAAGGCCACCAGAAACGGCAGCCAGACGATACCGCCGACTTCGCCCGCGACCTTGCCGGTCAGCGCATAGATGCCCGTTCCCAGCACATCACCGACAATGAACAGCAGCAGAAGACCAGGACCCATGACTCGCTTGAGTTTTGTCTCCCCTTCACCGGATTGGTCCGAAGATGCATTGGGCGGCTGCGTGTTCGTGGCCATGGCAATAAATCCCGATAAAGCCTTGCAAAAAGAGGCTCCAGTTTGAAAATACAGGGCAGAAATCGCTCCAGCCTTGTCTATTGTAAAACGCCGACTTAGGTACTTGGGTTCCCGGTGCGGGTGTTGATTTCGCGATCGCAACCAATCCGTTATCTGATCGTGAGAAGGTATGGAGGTGTCAAGATGTGGGAGCAAATCAGCGCGGAACTGAGTTCCGGCGGCGGACCGCCGTTTGTGATCATCGCCGTCCGCATTATCGGAACCATCTTGTTCTGCGGCATGATCGGTTACGAACGCGAGCTGCACAAGAACAGCGCCGGGCTTCGAACCAACATTCTGGTCGGCGTTGCAGCAGCAGCCTTCGCGCTCATCACCCTGACCATGCTCGACACGCCAATGGCGGGCAATGACGTTCAAGCCGATCCGCTGCGTCTTGTGGAAGCCGTGACCAATGGCGTGGCATTCCTTGCAGCCGGCATCATTGTCTTTTCCAAGGGCGAGGTCCGAGGTCTGACCACCGGAGCCAGTCTGTGGATTTCCGCCTCCATCGGGCTCGCCGTCGGCCTCGGCTACTGGTCGATTGCAGCCATGGTGACACTGGTTGGCGTATTTGTCCTTATCGTCCTTCGCCAGGCTCAGATCGCGGTAGGCCTGAAAGACAAGAACGAGTAACCAGCCTTCCGGTCCGGCTCAATCAGCGCGCCGGCGGCAGGGAGGCGTAATACTGTGCCAGCGCGTGCATGTCGGCCTCGGTGAGGTCAGGAATAGCTTCATGCATCATCAAGGCACGATCGGTCCCGCCGCGACGTCCTGATGTCCACAGCTTGAGCTGGTCGCGCAAGAACACCTCACTTTGCCCCGCCAGCGGAGGAAAGCGATCTGACCTGGGTGTTGCAGCAGGACCGTGGCAAGACACACAGGACGGGATATCCGCCTTCTCGTCCCCCCCATGCGCCAGCACATCGCCACGCGAAACCAATTCCGGGTCCAGATTGCCGACCTCATGCTCCGCAAGCCTGTCGCGAGACTGGTTTGCAATGTAGGCGGCAAGCGCGGCGATTTGCACGTCGCTCAGTTGCGACGCCGCCTGCTGCATGATGCCGCTTTGCCTGGCACCGCTGCGGTAAGCCTCTAGGCTTGCTGCGACATAGGCAGCGGGAAGCGTGTCCAGGCGCGGGATAAAGACATTGCCGCCGGCAAACCCGTCCCGGCCATGACAGCGCAGACATTGATCTCGATAAACGGTTTCAATCGGGGGAACCGGCGACGACGCGTCCTCGCTGCCCAGACCGCGGCCGGGCAATTCAACCTCTGGCGCCACCTCCAGTCGCTTTCCCCGTTTGATCGCCGTGAGGAAAGCCACCACTGCCCAAACATCGTCATCCCGCCGCGCGGATGGCCAGGCCGGCATGCCGCTCATCTTTACCCCGTTTTTGACGATCCAGAACATGTGCTGAGACTCCCAGTCCGCAACCGCTTCTGTGATATGCGGCGGCGTGGGAAGCATCGACAGCGCGGTATGCGAGCGCGGTTGATCAGGCATCGCGTGGCAAAAAGCGCAAGCATTCTCATAATGCCCTTGCCCCAGATCGATCAGCGATGACGAGGTCAGATCCGGCACCTCTTCTTCCGATGGGGCACGCAGCCAAACGGCATTTTTATAGGCCGTATGAAGCACCCACGAGACACCCGGCATATGCCCCTGCCGTGCCGACACATTGTAAAGGCCAAACCCGACAACGAGCACAGCTCCGAAAGCTGCAATGCCGGCCCAGATAAGGGTCGCTTTCAGGAAGGATCTCATGGTGTCAGCTCGCCATTTCTGCTGCCGCGCAACTCCTTGGACAAAAGCACCAGGCTGGCGATCAGATAGACCGGCGTGCCGATGGCCAGCATGATCATCCCGCCCATCTGCTGATCGGGAACACCGCCGAGACGACACACTTCCGCCTGATAAAGCAGACGAGGGCTCAGGATCAGGATCGCTCCCAATAGTGTCATGTGCATCGAGGTCAGAAACAGCCCTCCCGCGCCAGCCAGGGCTTCGCGCGGTTTGAGCACCGACGCCCACAACAACAACCCTGCGAGCAGAAAGGAAAGCTGTTCAGAGGCAAGCATCACCGGATTGACGCGCGCATGGTCATGAAACGCCGGAAGGTGCCAGCCCCAGACGATGAGGAACTCGACTACGGAAGCCAGAAGCGGCGACACCTTGATGTCCGCGAACAGTCCTGGCGCACCCATGACGATCAGCGGGGTCGCGACCGCCACCACGGTCATGTGACGCAGCATATGGGCCGAAAAATACCCACCCGTCGCGCCCTCGACCGGAACCATCCAGACCAGAAGCAACAGGCTCAAACCACCGAGGAGAAAACAATTCTGTTTCATTGGCAGGTCTCCAGAAACAGCACTGGAAGAGAGACATAGATCACGCCGATAAAGGAAATGATCGAGAGCAGGAACGAGGCATGGCCGAGGAATTCATGCCGGTCCTCCTTCCGCGCCAGATTGTGCACGTAGTCCCAGTCGTCAAGAAAATCCCACTGCAGCCAGGAGCGCCAGCCGACAAATGCGATGCCCACCAGCGCCACCAGGGTAACGCCGCCAAGCGCCAGTCTCAGCATCAGGATGGCCGCCGCGTCGCCACCCAGCTTGGCACAGATGACGGCTGTGGCGCAGTAGCAGACGAGGAAGTGCACCGCCCATATCGACCCGGCGAAGGTGATCAGCCACAGGCTGTCAGCCTCTTCAGCCAGTGTTTTGGTTTCCTCGTTCTTGCCCGTTCCAGCCATCACATCACCCTCGGCATCAGACCAATGGTCAACCCGGCAACAACAACCGTCAGGCAGACAAAGTGCCAATACAGTGTCACGTTCCAAAGGTCGGAATCATGTTCGGGCGTCACCTTCCCGAACAGCGTACCGGCCAGGCAGTAGCATTGCATGATGACCCCGCCGCCGGTATGGACAATCGTCCAGATCATGACGGCCCAGATGATTGCCGGATAGACGTGGCTTGTCGGCTCAAGCCCGGAACCGGCGACCGAGACATAAAACAGCACGCTGCCAACGACCGCCAAAAGAGGCGCGGCAACGAGCAAGGACCGCGCGGTCGCTACCTTGCCCTGACGGTTGAGGACTCGGGCACCATAGATCGCTGCCCAGGAAGCAACCAACGCCGCGACCCCGAGTGTCAGAGGTCCTGCAAGAGCATGCTCGATCCCGGCGGGAGGGAAATCCGGCCTGGCCGTCCAGTAGAAGAAATAGCCAAACACCAGGCTGGCAAACGCCGTCGCATCGCCAAGCATGGTGATCCACACGCCCCACCAGCCCACGGAGTCGGGTCCGGAAGCGTAGACCGGAAGCTTGAGCGACAGGCCAACGTCGCGCATTTCCTTTTCTTTTTCCGGGATCTGCGACGTCGCAGTCCACAACCAGTAGATTACGCAGGCAATGGCCGCCCCACCGCAGAGGATGGCCGGCGGATACCAGTGAAAGGTCGGAAAGATGAAGGCACCGCCGGTAAAAGCCGCCGCGAGTATGGTGATCCATGCCGGACCGGTGACCCGCAGGCACTGGATCGGCCGCGCATCGAGAACTGTAGTGACGAGGGTTTCGCGTCTGTGCCCGGGCGCATCAGCCAGGTAATACCGCCCCGCATCCATCCGCTCGACTATGTTTTCCTGCTCCCAAAGCGGATAGCGGCTGGTGATGTAGGGAACCGACCGCGAGCCCCAGTTTTCTTCAGGTACATTGTGCGACCATTCCAGCGTTCCCGCCTTCCATGGATTGCGCGCTGCCAGCGGCTGCTTGCCGCGGGGACGCAACAGATCGATGGCAAACAGCACAAATCCCGAAGCAACGATGAAAGCACCAATGGTCGAGATCAGATTGAGCAGATCCCAGCCCATCACCGAGGGATAGGTGTAGACACGGCGCGGCATCCCCATAAGCCCGGTGAAATGCATCGGCATGAAGGTGACGTTGAAGCCGACAAACATCAGCCAGAATACGATCCGGCCGGTGCGGTCCGCCAGGGTCTTCTTGGTGAAGAACGGGTAGAAATAATAGACCCCCGCCATCAACGGAAACACCATGCCGCCAAACAGTGTGTAGTGCAGATGAGCGACGATAAAATAGGTGTCGTGTGCTTGCCAGTCGAACGGCGCCAGCGCGACCATCACCCCGGTCAGGCCACCAGCCGTGAAGATGGCCAGCGCACCAGCAATGAACAACATCGGCAGGTTCATCTTCACCCGGCCGACCATCAGTGTCGCGACGAAGGCGAAGAGCTGGATGCCTGTAGGAATTACCACGGCTTCTGAGGCTGCCGAGAAGAACCCGAGCGACATCGAAGGCAATCCGGTGGTGAACATGTGATGCACCCACAGCCCGAACGACAAGAACCCGGTGCCGACAGCCGAAAGCACGATCCAGGAGTAACCGACAATCGGCCGCTGGGCCGCCGTCGGCACCACCATTGCCGCAATGGCAATCGAGGGCAGAAAGATGATGTAGACTTCCGGATGCCCGAAAATCCAGAACAGATGCTGCCACAGCATCGGATCGCCGCCGCGCTCGGGATCGAAGAACGGCCAGTCAAAACTGCGCTGCAGTTCGAACAGGAAGTCCCCGGCAATCAACGGTGGAAACGCAAACAGGATCATGCCGCCGACTACCAGCACATACCAGCCGTATAGCGGCATCAAATTGATGCGCATGCCGGGCGGGCGGCATTTCAACACGCCGACGATCAGTTCTACCGCGGCAGCGATCGAGGCGACTTCGATAAACGACAGGCCCAGGAGCCAGATGTCTGAACCGATGCCATCGGCCTCGGTGGCCAGCGGCGGGTACATGAACCAGCCGCTGTTGGGCGCCACGCCAAACAGGATCGAACCCATGACGAAGACGCCGCCGATGATGAAGCACCAGAAGCCGTAGGCCGAGAGCCGGGGAAACGGCATGTCGCGCGCGCCAAGCAGACCCGGCAGCAGCAGGATGGATATCGCCTCGAACATTGGTACGGCGAACAGGAACATCATTGCCGAGCCATGCATGGTGAAAAACTGGTTGAACCGGTCGGCCGACAGGAAATCATTGCCCGGCACTGCAAGTTGCACCCTGATGAGAAGCCCCAGCACACCCGCACACATCATGAAGAAGAAGGCGCTGAGCGCGTACCACTTGCCGACTTCGGAATTGTTGACCGCTGTCAGATAGCGAAACCCCTTCGGCGTCTTCCAGGTTTCGCGAAGTTCTTCCGCACCGCGTTGCGTGGTTTCGGAATCGACCGGACGAGCGAGCATCTCCTCGGTGGGCGGGTAGACGTTTTCGCTGTCCGGCGCTGAGCCGGTGAGAGTGCTCGCCATGGTCACTTCAACCCCTCAAGATAAGCACTCAAAGCCGAGAGTTTTTCATCCGACAGATGGACGTAAGGCGGCATTTTCACCCCCGGCTTGATACTTTTGGTGTGGCGTACCCAATTGATAAAGGTCTCTCTGTCGGTCGGCAGGATCCCGCCCCCCAGAGAAAGCCTGCTGCCAACATGTGTGAGGTCGGGACCGGTCGGACCGCGGGCTTCAGTTCCACGCACCGCGTGGCATGCGCCGCACCCTTCCTCAAAAAAGATCGCCTTGCCTTGCCGCGCAAGATCACTCGCCGGCGCCAGCGCGTCCTGCCGCTCTTTCTCCAGCCAAGCGGCAAATTCGTCGTGTTCCAGAACCACGGCCTGAAACGCCATCAATGCATGCGCTTCGCCGCAGAATTCTGCGCACTGGCCACGATAGACACCAGTCTTGGTCGGCTCTACGGCAAGCCTAGTTTCCCGGCCCGGAAACATGTCCATCTTTCCGGCCAGCGCCGGGATCCAGAACGAATGAATGAACTTGTCGGCACCGAGCTTGATCTCTGTGCGATGGTCAACCGGCAGCCGTATTTCATTAGCGGCAACGATCGGCTCGGCGCCCGGTTCAGGGATATATTCCACCCGCCACCACCATTGCTCACCGGTCACCCTGATCTGAACGCCGGTTCCCTCCAGCCTCTGATCCGGCATGATCGACAATGCGTAGGCAAGCAGGCCCGACAACAGAAAGAATGGGAAGACAATGCCGCCGCCGATCACCAGCGTCTCCGCCAGCCGCCGCGACAGCGGCCGGGGTTCGATCCGGGTGACGTAAAAGAACAGCCCGTTGACCGCCACCCAGAGCACGACGGCCCCAATCAGCAGAACCCAGAAAAGGTCTGCCAGCACGCTGGCATCCTTGCCGGCTGGATCGAGCACCGATTGCGATCCTGTGCACCCAGCAAGCAGCAGCGGCGGCAAGATGGATGGAAGAAGCGCCCCCCGCCTCACGTCACTGCCTTTCAGGCAGCGCGTACGCGATGACGTAATCTCCAATCTTGGTTTCCATGAAGTGGTGACCCCCAGGTGCGATCACCAGATACTGGCGGCCGTCCACCTCGTAGGTCATCGGCGTCGTCTGGCCACCTGCCGGCAGGACCGTCTGCCACACCACTTCACCGGTCTCGATGTCGATCGCCCGCAGCAGATCATCGGTTGCGGCAGCAATGAAGATCAACCCGCCTGCGGTGACCAGTGGGCCTCCATTGTTGGGTGTGCCGATCTTGAGGGGCAGCATCGACGGTATGCCGAACGGGCCATTGTTGCGCGCCGTACCGATCGGCTGGTCCCACAGCGTTTCTCCTGATTTCAGATCAATCGCTCGGATGCCGCCATAGGGTGGTTGCTTGCACAAAAGTCCGGTCGGCATGCGCCAGCCCGCATTGACCGCAATCGCGTAAGGCGAACCGGCCTGGGCACCGGCTTCACCGCCGCCACCTTCGCCGCCCTCATTGATTGGCTTGATGCCCTGTTCGTCTGCTTCCTCGCGCGGGATCAGGCGGTTATAATTGGGCATGTCGTTGTAGTTGGCAATCAGAATGCCGCGCTCGATATCGACGGCGACGCCGCCCCAGTCAGACCCTCCATTGTAACCCGGATACTGGATCCAGCGCCGGTCTGCGGTCGGCGGTGTGTACTCGCCATCATAGGCGGCGCGCTTGAACTGGATGCGGCACCAAAGCTGGTCCAGCGGGCTCATGCCCCACATGTCCTTTTCGGTCAGCGGCGGTTTGTTGAGCGCAGCATAGGTCGAGTAGGGCTGGGTCGGCGACAGGTTTTCCGGCTCGACACCACCACTCGGCACCTCGCGCTCCTCGACCGGGAACAGGGATTCGCCGGTCTCGCGGTTCAGAACGTAAATCTGGCCCTGCTTGCTGGGCAACACCAGCGCTGGAACGGTGCCATTTTCACCCGGGAACTCAACCAATGTCGGCTGCGAACCAAGGTCATAATCCCAGACGTCGTAGTGCACAGTCTGGAATTTCCACGCCACATCGCCGGTGGCCACATCAAGCGCGACCAGTGCAGTGGAGAACTCGTTTTCTGCCTCGGATCGGTTGGCACCGTAATAATCCACAGAGGAATTGCCCATCGGCAGATAGACCAGCCCGAGTTCCTCATCGCCGGCTGCAAGCGTCCACATGTTGGGCGTACCGCGGGTGTAAGCCTCACCTTCCGGCGGCAAGCCCTTGAGGTCAGGCTTGGCCATATCCCAGGCCCAGGCGAGTTCGCCGGTGACGGCATCATAGCCGCGGATCACACCTGATGGCGCGTCTTCAGCCTGTCCGTCCTTCACCTGCGCACCGGTCACTGCAATACCGCGAACAATCGTCGGTGGACCGGAGACCGCATACCAGCCCGGCACTGTTTCACCGATACCGTCATTGAGATCGACGATGCCGTCCTGGCCAAAATCACTGCACAGCTGGCCGGTGCCCGCATCAACCGCAATCATGCGCGCATCTAGGGTGGTTTCGATCACCCGTTCGGCACACAAGGCATCAGGCTCGGCTGTCTCATCTGCGTAATAGGCCACCCCACGGCAGGTCGCGCCATAGGGGATCGCATCATCGGACACTACCGGGTCATAGCGCCACTCTTCTTTGCCTGTGGCGGCGTCAATGCCGATCATGATGTTCTTGCCGGTGCAGACAAACAGGCTGTCGCCAACCTTGAGCGGCGTGTTTTCGGGCGAATACTTCCCCTCAGCATCATCGGAGGGCATATCGCCGGTGCGGAACTGCCAGACCTGTTCGAGGTCTTTCACATTGTCGCGCGTGATCTGATTCAATGGGGAGTAGCGGCGGCCTTCATAGGTGCCGCCATAAGCCGGCCAGTCAGCGCCCGCTTCAAGCGTTTGTGCCGACCGCAGCGGCGACCTCTCACCCGGCTGCTCGGCATCGGCCTGATCCGACGGGACTTCGACCGCTTCAGCACCATCAATCGGATCAACGTCGCTCTGGGCGGGTTCAACGGTTTGTGGAGTCTGCTCCTGCGCAGTTGCACGGTCCGTTCCCAGTCCAGCAAAGGCCAGCCCGGCAGCCAACAACCAGGCCATCGAGTGCACAGGCCTTCCGCGGTGCGAGCCATGTCTGGACGACGTCGACCGCGCCGCAAATGCTGGAATGGTCAGCGCTACCAAAACGAGAATGACCGTCGGCGCCACTACGCGTGGAACCAGCGGCCAAAGCTGAAGGCCGACTTCCCACACTGCCCAGGCCAGCGTGCCGATCCAGATCAGCAAATAAAGACCAACGCCGATTATCCTTCGGCGCATCAGCAAATATCCGCTTGCAATCAGCCCGATGCCAGCGATGGCATAGTACCACGAGCCGCCCAGCGACATCAGCCAGACCCCGCCTGCGGCAAGAACAAGGCCCAGCGCAAGAACGATAAAACCAACGAATGTGGTGTAAATGGCACCAAGAAACGTTCCCGCCTGCTTCGAACCTGGCTGCGTTTCAGTGTGGTGCGTGGCGATGACGGATTCGTCTGTGCGCATGATGGTCTCCCCGATTCCAAGACAAACCTTGAAACGCCGGCGGCTGCAAAAAGTTCCCCGCGAAGCGGCACTTATTTCCCGGTGGTCTCAGACCAGCCGGCAACCAAATCGTGTCTCGGTCGTTTTGTTTTCATCCATCAAACTGAAAAAGGACCTGGCCTCATGACCGATTATCCCGTCCAGCCCCGCGTCGGCACGCTCGGCGAACCTGTTGCCCCCGAGCAGCCTTCAGGCAAACTCAACATCTACCGGCTGGAACCCAATACCCGTCTGGACGATCCGCGATGGGACAACGCACCCAACCATGGGATCCTCCGGGTGCGGGCCTTTTCGCCGGCCGATGCCCGCGTTGTGGCCGCCGAAGCCGAAGTCGACTTTCTCGACATCGACGCCAAGCCTGGTGACGGCACCACAACCGATTTCGCCAGCGCCTTTCGCGACGACAAGCTTTATCACGTCAGCCTCGAAGAAGAAGACGGGGGCGTGGGGCCTCGCGGCCTGGTTCGGGACGCTTGAACGAGCCTGCTCCCGTTAGCCACGGAAAGCCAAACCAAAAAGAGCCCGCCATCCGGCGGGCTCTTTCTGTTTCAGATGCAGAGCTAGATTTAGCCGAGCTTTTCCTCCCGCTCCCAGAAGCGCAGGTTGCGGCACATTTCGACGAAGGCCTTGCCATCGCTTTTCTTCGACAGCGCCTTGCATCCATCATCGAGATCGGCCCAGATCCCGGCTTTCTCAAGCAGTGTCTGAACCTCCTCGGTGTAACCGATGAACTTGCAGTGACCGAAGGCGTCGGAGGCGAAATCGCGGGCCGGCGGCATTTTCGCAAGCTCGGACGCTCCGTCTTTCGTTGCCAGGATAACGACAGCATCATAGAGCAGCGAAGGTCCGCCATCGATCTTCTCGTCAGCCTCGATCCAGGTGCCATCGCTGGCCTCGACACCCCCCACCTGCGGCGCGATGAACTCGATCTGCGCGCCTTCTTTTTCGATCGCGCTCTTGAGCGCGGTCACCAGTTCGATGTCAACTCCGACCGTCACCAGCGCGCCGAGCTTTCTTCCCTTGAAGCTGTCCGGACCGTTGAGCACGATCGACAGTTTTTCCGACACCTTCAGGTCGGTAATCGTGGGTCGCGCCGCGTCCGCAGGCTTCGGCATCGATTTGAGCCGCAAACCATCGGCAACCTCCTTGGCAAGGTCTTCGTCGACATTGAGCAGGTGGGAGACAATGCGCTCCCGGATAGCCTGAGTCTGGACTTTCGACAGCTCAAAGACAAAGGCATCAGCGATATGACCTTGCTCCACTTGGGTCTGCGACAGGTAGAACTGACGCGCCTGGCTGTAATGGTCGGCGAATGTTTCCGAGCGGTACCGGCCCTTCGCGCCTTCAATCTCCTCGGGATACGAATGAAACCCTTTCTCCGGGTTCTCACGCGGACCGCCATCCTTACCCCAGGAATTGGGCTCGTAATTGGCGCGTCCCTTCGGATTGTGGAACGCCATGTGCCCATCCTGCTGAAAGTGATGGAATGGACAGCGCGGCGCGTTGATCGGCAAATGGTTGAAATTGGTAGACCCCAGGCGGCTCAGCTGGGTGTCGAGATAGGAGAAATTGCGTCCCTGCAGCAGCGGGTCATTGGTGAAGTCGATGCCGGGCACCAGATTGCCGGTCTGGAAGGCGACCTGCTCGGTCTCGGCAAAGAAATTGTCGACGCAGCGATCAAGCACCATCCGGCCCACGATCCTGATCGGCACCTGTTCTTCCGGGATGATTTTGGTCGGGTCGAGCACGTCGAACTCGAACTCTTCGGCGAATTTCTCGTCGAACACCTGGAGGCCGAGCTCCCATTCCGGGTAGTCCCCCATCTTGATCGCGTCCCACATGTCGCGGCGGTGAAAATCGGGATCCGCGCCGTTCAGCTTCAAGGCCTCGTTCCAGACCACCGACTGCATGCCCTGCTTCGGCTTCCAGTGGAACTTGACGAAGCTCGACTTGCCCTCGGCATTGACCATACGAAAAGTATGGACGCCAAACCCTTCCATGAACCGCAGCGAGCGCGGAATTGTGCGGTCGGACATGATCCACAAGGCCATGTTGATCGATTCCGGCGTCAGCGAAATGAAGTCCCAGAAATTGTCATGCGCGGTCTGAGCCTGCGGGAAGCCGCGATCAGGCTCCTGCTTGGCCGAATGAATGAGATCAGGGAACTTGATCGCATCCTGAATGAAGAAGACCGGGATGTTGTTGCCAACCAGATCCCAGTTGCCTTCCTTGGTGTAGAACTTGACCGCAAATCCGCGTACGTCGCGCGCAAGGTCAGGCGATCCCTTGTTGCCTGCAACCGTCGAGAAACGGGCAAACAGCTCGGTCTTCTCGCCCTTGCGCTGGAAAATATCGGCGCGGGTAATGTCCGAAAGCGATTCATAGGTCTCGAAATAGCCGTGTGCGCCAAAGCCGCGGGCGTGAACCACGCGCTCGGGAATGCGCTCATGATCAAAATGAAAAATCTTTTCGCGGAAATGCTGGTCCTCGACCAGAGTGGGTCCGCGCTGCCCGGCCCTGAGCGAATTCTGGTCGTCGGCGACCGGGGTGCCCTGCTGTGTCGTCAGGGTCGGAATGTCGCCGCCTGCGGTCTGGTGCAGTTCGCCACCGGTCCCACGCAAAATTTTCTGGTCCCCAATCGTGGCCGTTTCATATTCACCGGTTTTCTTCGTCGCCATGTCGCTCTCCAAATCCTGCTGAAAAACGGAACTGGCTGTCGCACCGCAGGTACGATCAAGCCAGCGTCCAGCATGAAGAACGTTGCGCCGGGAGCTTTGTTCCAGACGATTCGGATGCCCGAGCCGGCCTAGCGAGATCCTCCCTGACCGGTTGGGCTTCAGATTGTGACGGCGGATATCAGAGCCTGGTGTGGTTCTCTTAGAAAGCCGGACGACTACTCGGCGTCACTGCGTTTCTCGATGACGCCAAAATCGCTCGATTTCTCATGGGATTCGGCAATTTCGACGCCCTCGGCTTGCAGGCCACGGCGTAGCAATTCGCGGACCGCGGACGCTCTGCTCGGCATTCTCTGCCGAAATCGCCAGTCGTCTATCGCGCTAAGTTCTGCCGGCGATAGCATAATCTGCAGGCGCTCATTTCTTTCACGGTACATTTCGCAAATCCAAAAATACCTGCTCCCCCCATTATGTTAGTAATTGGCGCACAATTTGCAAGAGGCTGATTGTCTGCCATTGGCAAGGTGTGTGCTCACGGCACAACCGGGGCCTTTATCCAGCGGCGAATTCGCATCATTGTGTGACATGCCCACAATTTTCGCGCGTTGGTGGTCTGAGTGTCTGACCACAAGGCAGCGAGCCGTAGGAGTGCCCATGTATGAGAGTCCCAGAATTTTGATTGTGACCGACGAGCCGATGCTTTTGGTCGACATGCTCTACGAATTTGAGGCCCGGGGCTTTACGGTTGTGCCAAAAACCAGGGGCGATTATGCCATGTGTGCAGCCCAGCATGACATTGACGCTGCGGTTTTTGATTTTCGCCACCCGGATCAGCACGACTTGAATTTCGTATCCGGCCTACGCCTTTCGGGAGTTCCGATCGTCCTGATCAGCGGCGGATCCTCCACGATCCCGATGGAGATTTCCGGCCTTGCTACCTGTATTGCAAAACCCGTCGATTACGATGAACTGACCGGCATGATCCGCGATTGGACTGGTCACGGCGCCATGGGCAATGGACAGGAAAGAGGGGGCGCGATGCCGCTCTCGCAAAGCATACCAGCCGACAAACCCTGAGCCACCCGTCACTGGAAAGCCAGTTGTTCTAAAGCCCCTTTGGATGAGCCATGAATTCCTCGATGATTTCGAGCGGCGGCTTGACGTAGTCCGAAGTTCGGCTGATGCCGAGTCCGGTCAGTCCACGCAGCCGCACCGCCATCTCGGCCATCTTGACGACAATGGGAATGCCATTGATCACCGGCGCGCCATCGACACGATGATCCTGAAGCTGAGAAAACAACAGCATGGGGATGCCGCCGCCCGGGATCAGCACATCAACGCCCTGCTCCACCAGCGGCTTGGCCTGCGTTTCAAACAGGGCCCGAACCTCTTCCAGCCGTTCATCCGAGCCGAAGGCCGAGAGGATCTGGCCCGGCTCGAAATCCATGGCATGAACGCCGGTGACGCGCTCCTTCAACCCGTATTTGCCGATCTGGTGATGAAACCAAGGGATGAAACGGCGGTTGATGGTGACGATGCCCGAGCGCTGTCCGAGCTGGCAGGAATGCAGCATTGAAGCCTCCCCCATGCCGAGCACCGGAATGTCGACAACGGAGCGCGCCTCATAAAGACCGGCATCCTGGAAATGCCCGATGATGAAGGCATCGTAGCCCTCGCGCTCAGCCTTCACCGCATTGCAGATCACCTCGCGAGCGCAACGGAACTCGACAATCGCATGGGCGTAATTGTCATGTGGCGTGATGCCCTTGATGTCGACCTGAGTCCCGGGCTCGACAATCATGTCGAGATGCTTGCGCAACTCGTCCCAGTATTCCGCGCCATGTTCGTAATCGACATAGCTCTGATACCAGATCTTCATTTTCTAACTCCTCATCAGACCCGGCAGCCACAGCGCCAGCTCGGGGAAGACCGCAAGAATGAGCACCAGCAACAGCGTGCAGGCGATATAGGGGAAAGCAGCCATGGCCACCTGGCCGATGGTGGTGCCAGGCGGGCTGACGCCAACCATGACAAACAACAGCAAGCCAAAGGGCGGCGTCGCAAGGCTGAGCTCGAGCGCCAGCAACATGATGACCCCGAACCAGATCGGATCGAAGCCATAGCTGGAGGCGAGCGGCATGAAGATCGGCAGCGTCAGCATCATGATCGAGAGCTGGTCCATGAACATACCCAGGATGAGCAGAACGAGGAACATCAGCGCCAGAATGGCATAGAAGCCGAAATCGAAACTCATGGCATAGGAAATCAGTCCGCTCGAGGCCCCGGAAAAAGCCAGGATCTGGGAGAAGGTGGTCGAGCCGACAATGATCATCAGCATCATCGCCGAGACCATCAGCGTGCCTTTCATCGCCGTGATGACTGCTGTCCAGGTCAGCTTTCGGTAGATTGCCGCCAGAATGGCGACTGCCAGCGTGCCGAAGGCAGCCGATTCCGTCGGTGTCGCCCAGCCAAGAAGGATGAGACCGACCACGGCGAAAATGACCAGGCCCATCGGCAGAATATCTGTCGCGATGGCGTAGATGATTTCCCCGAATGTCGCGCGCTTGGCGGCATAACCCGGTGCAGCATCGGGATCGAGCGCAATCTGCAACCGGATGGTGGCGACAAACATCAGCGCCAGCACCAGACCCGGAACAAGCCCTGCGATCAGCAGCGCGCCGACATCGATCCGCGCCAGTGAACCCAGAAGCACCGCCAGCGAGGACGGCGGGATGATCATCGCCAGCCCACCGGTCGCCAGGATCGGCCCCATGATCATTTTCGGCTTGTAGCCGCGCTTGATCATGTCGGGCATCAGCGTGGTGCCGAGCATCGCCGTGTTGGCCATCGAGGAGCCCGACAGGGTGGCAAAGATGGTGCCGCCACCGACCGTCAGGTATGACAGCCGCCCCTTGATGCCGCCAAAACACTTGTCGAGCGCATCGAAAACCCGCACCGCAAGGCCGGTGTGAAACAGCAATTCGCCCATGATCAGGAACAGCGGCACCGGCACCAGTGCGAAACTGGTGACGGACGTTGTGGCGTTGGCAACCAACTGGTCGATGCCGATCATGCCGCCCATGAACAGATAGACGCCAACGACATTGATGGTGAGAAAGGCAATCGCCACCGGCGTCCCGAAAAACATCAGGAACAGCAGGCCGCCAACCATCAGGCCGGCTGCTTCATACCACGGCATCATGGTCGTCTCGCTTTAAGGTGATGGGGCCGGGTCAATGGCTTGCCTCGTTGCCGGTATAGATCTCGCCGCGCAGCAGCATGCGCAGGAATTCGAGCGTCATCAGCCCGAAACCGCCGGCAAGCATGGCGTAGAGAACCCAGGAGGGAATGTTGATCGAGCGCATATCGACGGACCCAGCCGCGACCATTTCCAGTCCAACCGCGCCCGAGCGCCAGGACAGCAGCCCCAGAATGATGATGCACAGCATCAGCACGGCGCGGCCGGCGAGAAACCGCAGGGCGTCGGGCAGACGCTGGATGAAGGAGGTGATGGCCACGTGTCCGTTCTTGCGAACCAGCCAGGGGGCGGCCGCCATGGTTGAATAAAGCATCACATACTCGACCAGCGCACTGGTCGACTGCGACGGGCGAAAGCCCGTGTTGCGCAGGATCACGTCAATGATGATGGCAATGGTGATGACGACAAGGCTGATGCCGCCGGTGACCGCCAGACCTGTAATTATCCTGTCATAGAAACGCGCAAGCATGAGAGCTCCAATGTGGCGAAAATGGCCGGCGAGGCAGCAAGAACGCCCGCCGGCCAAGTCTTTGTCAGCGGTTGTAGTAGGCCTCGCGGAGCGCGTCGTAATGCTCCGATCCGGCATCCTTCATCCGCTTCCAGGCGCTTTCAAAGGCGCCATCAAGAAACTTGTCTGCAGCATCACCTTCCAGAGTGATGACCTTCATGCCTTCATCCTGAACGGCCTTGTCGGTTTCGGATATCATCTTCTGGAAATTATCATACGAAGTCTGCTCGAATTCAGCCGATGCCTCATTGATGATGGTTTTGGCTTCATCGCTAAGCGCGTCCCACTTCGCCGGGTTGACGACGACCGCAAGGTCGGTCTGGAAAAAGCCGGGATCGATCCTGTAGCGCAGGAACTTGTCCCAGGACAGATCCTTGATCGCCACGATTGGCCAACCTGAACCATCAAAGGTGTGGCGTTCGAGACCGGTGTAGACGTCTGGCACTGGAACCGAAACCGGGATTGCGCCAAGAGATTCAAAGAACGAGTTGTAGATCGGCTGAGAACGGATGCGCAGACCGTCGAGATCGACGCCGCCATCTTCTGTGCGCTTGGGCTCGTCGATCGTGTAGATATGGAACTGAATGCCGGTGTCGAGATGGGCGAGCAGATTGACGCCGAGCTTCTCGGAAAACGCCGTCTGCATGACCTCGAAGCCGCCATTGGCGCGCGCGTCGACGGCGGAGACGGTAGAGCCGACCCAGGCGTCTGCTTCCGGCATGGTGCCGAGGTAATAGGACGCCGGACCATACTGCATGTCGACAACGCCACGTCGGACAGCATCAACCTGCTGGTTGGGCGGGAAAATTTCTGGTCCGCCGATATAGTCGATCCTGATGACGCCCTTGCCCTTCTCGTTGACGAGATCAACAAAGCCTTGGAAGCTCTGCGAAAAAGCCAGCGGCTTGGGGAAGGCGGAAACAGCGCGCAGGGTTTCTTCGGCACTGGCAGTACCGGCCATGAAAACAAGCGCGAGTGCGGTGCCGGAAACGGCCATACCGGCAATGCGCCGGGCAAGATGAGTGGATTTCATTGTTTCATTCTCCTCTGGTTATGCGGAGTTGCCCTCCGCTTGAGTTATTCTGTTTGATTGTCGAGCACCGGACCTCTCGTCATTCCAGCGCCCTGCAGTGCCCTGAGAAAATCCGCCATGCGCCGCTGGCGGTACGCTTCGACGTCAATTTTCGAATAGTCGAAGAATCCTGATCCGGTTTTCAGGCCGATACGGCCTTGGTCCATGTTCTGCGAGATGACATCGGGAGCCTTGAAGCGATCATCATCAAACGCGTCGCGCAGATAATTGCTGGCATAATAGAGAATGTCGCCGCCACCCCAGTCAATGAACTCGAGCAACCCCAGCACACCGAAGCGAAGCCCGAAGCCGTAGGTCACCGCCTTGTCGACATCCTCGGCACTGGCAACGCCCTCTTCAACCAGACGCGCCGCCTCGTTCATGGCCAAAGCCTGAATGCGCGGGACGATGTACCCGGGCGATGCCTTGCAGACGATCGGCACCTTGCCCATCGCCTCCAGCACTTCGCGCAGCCGGGCAAGCGTTCGCGGGTCCGTGGCATCGGTGGGGCTCAGCTCGATCAGCGGCATCAGAAAAGCCGGGTTGAGCCAGTGGGCGTTGAGAAAATTGTCCGGCCGCTTTGTGAACCCGGCAAGTTCGGTCGAAAGGATGGTGGATGTGGTTGAGGCCAGGATGGCATTGTCATCAGCATGGGCGTCAAACAATGCGAAAGCATCGCGCTTTGCATCCAGCACTTCGGGCACTGCCTCAAACACGATCTCGCAGCCATCAAGCCCTCGAGCAGCATCCGCCAGGCTGCATACGCTGATCCGCTCCATGATCGCCGGAATGGCGGCGGCATCGAACGCACCAAGTGCTGCCACTGAAGCGAGACCACCCTTGATTTCCGCAAGCGCCTCACTGCTCACCCGTGCGAAATCCTTTTCGCTGCGGCTCTTTGCATCGACCAGCACGGCCCGGTGTCCGGCATAGGCGACACTGTGAGCGATGCCGCGCCCCATTCGCCCCGCGCCGATGCAGGCGATCGCAGGCCGGGCACTCATTACAGACCCTCGCGCAGCATGGTCTGCACCGCAGTCTGGTCCAGATCTGACAAGCCGACTGTTGCCATGGTACGGCCATCCTTGCGAAAGTCGCATTCTGAAACCGCTTCAGCGACCGCCAGAAGACCTTGCGCAACAGGGCAAGGGACGCCAGTCCACTCCCCAACAGACACCAGGAAGGCAAGACCCTGTCCGATGTCTTCCTGCATGTAGCGATGGGTCTTCAGCTCAAGATGTTCATGCCAGTCGCCCGATCCGACGAGCTTGTCATGCGCGAGATTGCCATACATCCAGTTGCTCGTCTCATAGTGATCTGCCAGTGGGAAATGCGGCGCGCCATAGCCGAGCGCCTCGCGGATCGCGATGCGCTCATTGTCGAGCGCGGTGTGGACCCGGCGGATCGCAGGCTGGGTGCCCTCATTGTGAATGTCCCAGCGCTCGAAATGCTCGATCGGGCCGGCATTCATCAGAATGAGTGGTGGGTGGATGATCGGGCCGGCATTCATCAGTGCCCCCGACAGCGCATCCTCGATCGGCTCGATCGCATCAGGGAAGGCCTGCGAGATCACGGCAATGGCCTCGTCAGATTTGCGCGAAGGCAGCACACCGGTCGGCAATCGCGAGGCGCGGGTCGAGATCCGCACTTCGGTCTGGCTTTGCTTGCGGGTCAGCCACGGCAGGGTGCCGGTTTCCGCAATGGCGAAATCCGCGGTGCAGCCTGCATCACGCATCCGTTTCATCATGATGTAGGAGCCAAATGTGCCCGGCGGCAGGTAGATCACCTGCCCGTCAGCCATGTGCGGTGCCAGCCGGTCGGCAATGTTTGCCTGGGCATTGGCCGGTGTCGGTGCGACGATCAGTTCGGCGCCGGACATGGCTGCCGCCAGATCATCCGTCGGCACCAGCTTGACCGACCGGCTACCCTTGTAATCGGTGACAGTGATGCCACCAGCCCTGGTCACCTCGGTAAAATCGCTCGCGTTGCGCCGCCACCAGCGGACGTCATGGCCAGCCTCTGCAAAATCCGCAGCTGCCGCGTAAGATCCGTTACCACCGCCGATTACAACAATCTTCATACTATCCATCCTGGAACTTGGGTTAATCACTTGTCAGGCAAAACGGCTGGTGCCTGGATTTCTGACACCGCCTCACAGTCCACCAGATGCCCTCTCGACAGCGGCCATCGCTGCGAAGCACAGCCATGCACCTTGCGAAAGGCCGCACCAGGCTCCATCGGACCAGCTGTATAATTGTCGAGGTTGGCGGCGTACCAAGCCGGCCGGGTGATGCGCTCGGGGCCACCGATGCAAAAGGCTCCAGCCTTGGTCATCACCTCATGGGCGTAACCGCACGGCACAAAAGGCTTGGGGACGCGGGGACCGGTCACGCTCATAGCTGCTCTCCGGCGCGGACGAGTGTAAGGGTGACTGGTTCGAACCTGAGCAGAGAGCCCGTGAACCGAAATCCCGCAACGCACCCGGCGGCTCTGCACGGCCGATTGCATGCATACGCAAATATATTGGCTGTCGCATTCATCCGTCACGTCCACCCCGATAGCCGCGTCACAAACGAAAGCTCACACAGCTTTGAATTCACTTCAAGCTTAAAATATGAAAACGCACTCTTTTAAAACCGGGGCTTACCGGTCAGCACATGAAATTTCATATTCTTTCAAGCACATGACCACCGCACGCCTGGCCTCGTTTTTTCGGACCTGTTGAAGGCCCAACCCGGCAGCGACGGGCGGATCAACCAAGCCGCGGACACAGACCCTGAGGCCACAACTTCGACAGTCACGGAGAAGCAACTTACCGCGTCAAACCGCGCGGCCACCTGTTCCAATGTCAATGCATTTTGCCATGCCTTCCTGGCGCGAAGGCACAACCAGATTGGCGCAATTATCCCCGCCGCAGCAAACCAACCGACGCCTGCTTGATCATTGACATGAATATTGATTCATGTTTCATGTTTTTACCGTCATTCGCTCAGGGGAGGAGACCCGAAATGAAGATGAAAACGATACTCGCAACCAGTGCGGCAGCTTTGATGCTGGCCACGCCGGCGCTTGCAGATGAAATCCGCGTCGCCCACGTCTATGGCAAGACCGGAGCCTTGGAAGCCTATGCGGCGCAGTCGCACAATGGGCTGATGCTCGGCCTCGAATACGCCACCGGCGGCACCATGGAGATCAATGGCGACAAGATAGTCGTGATCGAGAAAGACACCCAGATCAAGCCCGATATCGGTAAGGCCGTACTGGCTGAAGCCTTTGGTGACGATGAAGTGGACATCGCGGTCGGGCCAGTGAGTTCAGGCGTCGCGCTGGCCATGCTGCCGGTTGCCCAGGAATACGAGAAAATCCTGATCGTCGAGCCTGCCGTCGCCGACTCGATCACCGGCGAAAACTGGAACCGCTACATTTTCCGCACCGGCCGTAACTCGTCGCAGGACGCGATTTCCAATGCCGTGGCCCTGGGTGGCGAAGGCGTGACGATTGCGACGCTGGCACAGGATTATGCGTTCGGTCGCGACGGTGTGGCAGCCTTCCGCGAGGCGCTGGCAAGCTCCGGCGCCAAGATCGCGCATGAGGAATATGTGCCCACCGACACCACCGACTTCACCGCGGCGGCCGAACGCATCTTCAACGCCATGGAAGGCGTGGACGGCAAGAAAAAGCTGTTCATCATCTGGGCCGGCGGCGGCAATCCGATGGGCAAGATCAATGCCATGGACCCGTCGCGCTTCGGCATCGAGATCGCCACCGGCGGCAACATCCTGGCTGCGCTGACCGCCTACAAGGAACTGCCAGGCATGGAAGGTGCGACCTATTACTACTATGAAATCCCGAAAAACCCGGTCAACGACTGGCTGGTCAAGGAGCACATGGATCGCTTCGATTCTCCGCCGGATTTCTTCACCGCAGGCGGCATGGCAGCCGGCATTGCCGTGGTCGAGGCGATCAAGAAGGCAGGCTCCACCGACACCGAAGCGCTGATCACCGCCATGGAAGGCATGGAATGGGAGACCCCCAAGGGCACCATGCGCTTCCGCAAGGAAGACCACCAGGCGCTGCAGTCGATGTATCACTTCCGTACCGAAATTCAGGACGGCAAGGACTATGGCGTCCCGGTTCTGGTGCGTGAGATCGGCATTGACGACATGGACATTCCTGTCCGCAACTAGGCCTTCGAGCCGCGGACGCCCGCCTTGTGGCGTCCGCGGCATTCTCTCTTCCTTCCATGGGTGCGCCATGACACAGATGCTTCTGAAAACGGATGACCTGACCGTCCGCTTTGGCGGTCACGTGGCCGTGGACGCGGTCACCTGCGGCTTCCGTGCCGGTGAGCTGACCGCGATCGTCGGCCCCAATGGCGCAGGCAAGACCACCTATTTCAATCTGATTTCCGGCCAGGTAACGGCGTCTGCGGGCACCGTGCGGCTGATGGGCGAGGATGTGACCCGCGACCCCGTGGCCACACGCTGCCACAAGGGGCTGGGCCGGGCCTTCCAGCTCACCAATCTGTTTCCCGATCTCACCGTGCTTGAAAATGTCCGGTTGGTCATCCAGGCCCGGCGCAAGATGGGCTTCAACCTGTTCTCCATGGCGGGCTCACACACAGAGCTCCCGGTCGCAGCAATGGCCGTGCTTGAGCGGGTCCGGCTCCACGATCTGGCCGAATTGAAGGTCGGCGGGCTTAGCCACGGCAACCAGCGCAAGCTCGAGGTCGCCATCCTGATTGCGCTTGAACCCGCAGTGTACATGTTTGACGAACCGACCGCGGGCATGAGCGTCGACGAGGCCCCGGTGGTGCTCGACCTGATTGCCGAACTCAAGGCCGATACCGATCGCACCATTCTGCTGGTCGAACACAAGATGGACGTCATCCGCTCGCTCGCTGATCGCATAATCGTGCTGCACAACGGCGCACTCGCCGCCGACGGTGACCCGGCCACGGTGATGGCCTCCGATGTCGTTCAGGAAGCCTATATGGGACGGGACCTTGCCGATGTCTGATCCGATCCTCGAACTTTCCGGCATCCACACCGACATCGCCCAGTACCACATTCTGCAGGGTGTAGACCTGACCGTGCCACGCGGCGGCGTCACCATGCTTCTGGGCCGCAACGGCGTCGGCAAGACCACGACCCTGCGCACCATCATCGGGCATTGGCAGGCGAAATCCGGCAGCCTGCGCTTCAATGGTGCCGAGATCACCACCATGCCCACCCCTGCCCGCGCCCGTGCCGGCATCGGCTTCGTGCCCGAGGACATGGGCATCTTCTCCGACCTGACGGTCGAGGAAAACATGATCCTCGCGGCGGCCTCCGGTCCGCTTAACCCGGCCCGCATGCAGTGGATCTTCGAAGCCTTTCCACCGCTCAAGACATTCTGGCGCTCCGAGGCCGGAAATTTGTCCGGCGGACAGAAGCAGATGCTGTCCATCGCCCGCGCCATGGCCGAGGAGCGGCAATTGTATCTGATCGATGAACCGACCAAGGGACTGGCGCCGGCGATCATTTCGACCATGGCCGGCGCACTTCGCGACCTGAAGGCAAAGGGTGCTTCGATCCTGCTGGTCGAACAGAATTTCGCCGTCGCCAAGGCGCTCGGCGACACGGCGGCCGTGATGGATGACGGCCGCATTGTCTGGGCAGGCGAGATGGCTGAGCTCGCAAGCGACGCCGATCTGCAAGAACGCCTGATGGGCCTGAGCATGGAGGCACATTGATGACCACCGCCGCACCCGACCACGCACCGAAATATGCGCAACTCTCCTTGCCCGACAGGATCGCAAAGGTCATGCCGCTACTGCTTGTACCGCTGCTGGTAATTTTCGGCTTCCTGTCGATCGGCTCGACATCAAGCTGGTTGACGCTGACGGTGTCCGGGCTTGCAATGGGGATGATGATCTTCATCATGGCCTCCGGCCTGACTCTGGTCTTCGGGCTGATGGACGTGATCAACTTCGGCCACGGCGCCTTCATCTCCGTGGGCGCCTATGTCGGCATTTCCGCCCTTCTGGCGCTTGAGAGCTGGACCGGCGTGCCATCGCTGCTCCTCAACGTGGCTGCGGTGCTGGCCGCAGTGATCGCCGCCATGTGCGTCACCGGTGCGCTCGGCTGGGGCTTCGAGCGGGTGATCGTGCGACCGGTCTACGGCGCGCATCTCAAGCAGATCCTGGTCACCGTGGGCGGCCTCATCGTCATCGAGCAACTCATTCAGGTGGTCTGGGGTCCTGACGAGATCTTCCTCACCCGGCCAGAGATGCTGAAGGGTGCCGTCACCTTTGCCGGCGCAGCAATCGAGAAATACCGCTTGCTGGCCGTCGTGTTCGGCCTGGTGCTGTTTGTGGCGATGCGGCTGGTGCTCAAGCGCACCAAGATCGGCCTGATCGTCCGGGCCGGCGTGCAGAACGGCGAAATGGTCGAGGCACTGGGTTACCGGCTGCGGTTGGTCTTTATCGGCGTGTTTGTCGCCGGTTCTGCGCTGGCGGGCTTGGGCGGCGTCATGTGGGGTCTCTATCAGGAAGTCATCACCGCAGGCATGGGCGAAGAGATGATGATCCTGGTCTTCATCGTCGTCATCATCGGCGGCCTCGGTTCCGTAGAGGGAGCTTTTATCGGCGCATTGCTGGTCGGGCTGCTGCAAAACTACGTGGCGTTTCTCGAGCCCAAGCTGGCACTGATTTCCAACATCGCCCTGATGACGGCCATCCTGATGTGGCGGCCGCAAGGCATGATGCCCGTTGTGAAGGCGAAGTAAGATGCTCACAAATCTCCTCTCCGGCGACCGCCCGCGCTCCCTGATCCTGACAATCCTGCTGCTTGCCATTCTCGCCGCACTGGCACTGGCACCGTTCCTGTTCCCCGGCGTCCGCTCGCTCGAAACGGCAGCACGGATCTGCATCTTCATCGTGCTGGTGGCGAGCTACGATCTGCTGCTGGGCTATTCCGGCATCGTGAGTTTCGCCCACACCATGTTCTTCGGCCTTGGCGCCTATGGTGTTGCGCTGGCCTCCACCCATATGGGCCGCGGCTTCGATGCACTGATCGTCGGCACCATCTCAGGTGCTGTCGCCGCAGCGATTCTGGCGCTGTTGATCGGGCTGTTTTCGCTGAGAGTCCGGGCAATATTCTTCGCCATGATCACGCTTGCTGTGGCCTCAGCCATGGCCGTGCTTGTGAGCCAGCTTTCCGGCCTGACCGGTGGCGAGGACGGACTCAATTATTCCATTCCGCGCGAACTCACGCCGGCTTTCAAGCTCGGCAAGCTGTTCGGCATCTCCGTCACCGGCAAGATCCTGAACTACTATCTGGTGTTTTTTGCCTCGCTGGCCCTGTTCCTGCTGCTGCTCAGGATCGTTAATTCGCCATTCGGGCGGGTGCTCAAGGCGATCCGCGAAAACGATTTCCGTGCAGAGGCGATCGGTTACCGGGTCGTCCTCTACCGGACGCTGGCAACCTGCCTGTCGGCCGCGGTGGCAGCTCTTGCCGGAAGCCTGTTTGCCATCTGGCTGCGCTATGTCGGCCCGGCCACCACGCTGTCCTTCGAAATCATGCTGGATATTCTCTTGATGGTCGTGATCGGCGGAATGGGCACCATGTACGGCGCAGTGATTGGCACCACGATCTTCGTTCTGGCGCAGAATTACCTGCAGAATCTGATGGGCGTCGCGGCAAGCGCAACCGAAGGCCTGCCGCTGATCCCGCAACTGCTTGACCCGGATCGCTGGCTGTTGTGGCTCGGCGTGCTCTTCATCCTCAGTGTCTATTTCTTTCCCACCGGGATTGTCGGACGGCTAAGGGCAGAAGATTGACGGCGGCGGAGATGATGCCCGGGGGGCGATCGGTGGTTCTGCTGCACGGCTGGACCATGCGCGGGTCAATCTTTGATGATCTCAGTACAAGATTACTGACCGGGTTTGACTGCCATGCGCCGGACTTGCCCGGACACGGCGAGCAAGCGATGCTCGAACCCTCGCTCGAAGCCGCGGCGCAAATGTTGGCCGATGTGCTGGAAGCACAAGACCTTCGCGATGTTGTGCTCGTCGGCTGGTCGATGGGCGCGGCGGTCGCCTGGCAATTCATCGAGCAGTTCGGCGCTGACCGGATCGCGGGCCTGATGACCGTCGACATGAGCCCCAAGCTGGGCTGCAACGCGGACTGGCCGCACGGGCTGATCGATCAGGGCGAAGCCGATCTCAACGTGACCACCGAGCGCATGATCGCGGACTGGCCCGGCATGACCGAAGCGATCGTCACCACCATGTTTGCTCAGCGCGAAGGCGCACCGGGCTACAGCCGGCAGAAGGCGCTTGACCAGATCCTGACCAATGATCCGGCAAGAATGGTCGCCATGTGGGAAGCGCTGGTCGGCATGGACAAGAGAGAGTTGATCGGAAATCTGCCCTGCCCGCTGCTGGCAACCTGCGGCGCGCGCAGCCGGGTCTATCCGAAGTCAGCTGCCGAGTGGCTCGCCAATATTGCTCCACGCGGCCGCATGCATGCGTTCGAAAATTCAGGCCATTCCCCGCATCTGGAAGAGCCCGAAGCCTTCGCAAGAACGCTCGTCGATTTTGCCCACAGTCTCTAGCTCTCGGCGAAAGCCGGTTAGAGCACCACGTCCCTGGCCTTGACCAGCGACCGGCCCTCGCAGACCAGCACGCCCTTGGCGTCGGTGCAGGTCGCCCAGAGGTCGACAAGATGCTTGTCCGGGCGCAGCCTTGTAATCTCGACCTTTGCGGTCAGCTCGGATTCCGGCGAAGCCGGCGCCAAAAACCTGAGCTCCTGCTTGAGATAATTCGTGCCCGGACCCGGAAGCTCGACTCCGAGCAGGTAGGAAAACAGCGCCGCGATCAGCGGTTCCGGAATGGTTTCGGGAACAGCCGTTCCGCTGAGTTCAGCGAAACCTTCCAGGTCGGCGCGGCTGTAGCTGCGACTGACGCTCGCTGACTGTCCGACCTCCATCACGCCACCTCCGTTTCGCCGACCAGAAGTTCGGCGCCATCGACGGATCTGACTGCCCGCACCGACAGCGTTCCCGGACACTCCCCGCCGATCGAAAGATCGACAGGTTCGCCGGTGTAGCAGGGATTGGGAAACATCATCGTCTGGCCGGTTTGCGAGATGTCCGGGTAAGCCTCGATCAACAATCCCCACAACTTTGTGTAGATCAGCATGCCATGGCTGACCGTGCGCCCGAAGGCCGTCCGGGCCGAGAACTCCGGATCGACATGGATCGGATTGTCATCGCCGGAAATTTGCGCAAACAGATCGAATTCGGTCTGGGTCGGTGTCCATTCAGAAGACAGTTCAATTTTCATGGCAGCAACGACCTCAGTTCCGGCTTGCGGACTTTCCCGGCTGCGGTGCGCGGAAAATCCTCCACCAGCATAACCTTCACCGGCACCTTGTAGGCAGCCAACCGCTTCCGGCTCCAGCTCCTGAGTTCCGCCGGGTCAAGGCTCGCACCAGGGCGGGCAATGATGAAGGCCGCGCCGACTTCGCCCCATTTGGCATCAGGCATGCTGATCACTGCGGCTTCCAGCACATCCGAATGTTCGTTGAGTACCCGCTCTACTTCGGCGGGATAGACGTTCTCGCCCCCCGAAATATACATGTCCTTGATCCGGTCGATGATGAAGATATAGCCATCCTCGTCGCGGCGCCCGATATCGCCGGTCCGGAGCCAGCTGTCTTTGGTGAAGGCGTCGCGCGTCGCCCTTTCGTTCAGATAATATCCCGGCGTGATGTTGGGTCCCCTGAGCTGGATCTCGCCGGCGCCCGGTTCGCCGGCCGCAACGCCGTCAAGCCGCATCTCGGTCAGCATCTGCGCCCGCCCGACCGAGCCGATCTTCCTCTCGGTGTTTTCCGGATCCATCAGGAACACTGTCGGCCCGGTTTCGGTCATTCCCATGCCGTTGAGCACCTTGGCCCCGAAACCGGCGAACAGCCGGATCAGCGGTTCGGGCAATGGCGCACCACCACAGCCGCAGCGGATCGCATTCCAGTTGATCTCGCCGACATCGGGCAGCAGGCTGAAGGCCTGGTAGATCGCGGGAACGCCAAAGAACTGCGTGACCTTGCCCTGCTTGAGCAGGTCGAAAATCTGACCCGGCTCGAATTTCGGCAGAACCGTTGAACAGCCACCGAGCAGAAACATCGGCAGCGTGTAGAGATTGATGCCTGCGGTGTGAAACAGCGGCAGGAAATTGACCGATCGATCATCCGCGGTCATCCGTGTCGCTTGCGATATATTGACGGCATTGGCCCAGGCCATCTGCGCCGTCTGAATCACAGCCTTCGGCCGACCGGTGGTGCCGGATGTGAACAGCAGATACCACGGCTGGTCCGGCGCTACCTCTACCGCGGGAACCGCACCACCGGTCTTGATCCACCCGGCGATATCGGTTTCAATAGCGAATTTCGGGATACGGAAGGCTTGCGCCACATGCCCGGCGAGCCCGGCCTGCGTCGCATCGTGGATGATCGCCTTGGCGCCGATGGGTTCGAGCGTCTCAACCAGTTCAGGCGCCGGTTGCCGCCAGTTGAGCGGGCACAGGATGATGCCTGTTTTCTGGCAGGCAAACAGCGTGATGAAGAACTCGACCCTGTTGAGACACAGGATCGCCAGCCGGTCGCCCTGTCGCAGCCCCGCTTGCTGCAACCCGGCGGCGACAGCATTGGCCGCGGCGTTGATGTCCGAGAATAGCCACTCCCGCCCGCTGTCTGCGTCGACAAAGGCGATTGCAGCTGGCGAGATCTCAGCCCGCTTTGCGGCCATGTCGGGAATTGTGTCAAACATCGGCTCTGCCCTCGATGCGCTCCAGAAAGCGGGACATGCCCCGTGTGGTGTTAGGCTGGGCGATCCGGTCCAGGAAAGCATCGGTCTCGGCCTCGAGCCGAGCTTTGATCCGTTCGCGGCGGAAGACATCCCAGATCAGCGCCTTGGTCACGAGCCGGGTGCCTATTTCGCCAATTGCCGCAAGCTCAACCGCCGTCTCCTCTGGATGATCCGAGATCATTGTGGCCAGCCCCACATCGCAGAGGTCCCGCGCGGATAGCCGCCTATCGGACTGCAACCACTCTAGGGCACGTCCGGCGCCGATACGCTCGGGCAGCAGCGCGGTCCAGCCTCCGTCAGGGGCAAAGCCGACCTGCGAATAATAGGGCTGCACAAAGACATCAGGCGCCAGCACAGCGAGGTCGGCGGCAAACAGGAACCCGGCGGATCCACCCGTAATCGCCCCGCGTGCAGCCACCACCACCAGGCGCGGCATCGCAATCAACCGGGCGACAATGCCTTGCAGACGAGGGACCACCTCGCCGGCATAGGCAACCGCTTCCCCGGCCAGTGATGCCTCGTGAAAACCGCGCACGTCTCCCCCGCTTGAGAAATTCCGCCCGCCACAGAGCAGGATGACTTTGGCATTCTTCGCCTCAGCCTCGTCAAGGGCAACGGTCAGGTCCCGGAGCAAATCGGGCTCGAGAGAATTGGCCCGGCCGCCGGCCAATGTCAGCCAGGCGCATAACGTCCCGTCAGGCAAGTGAACCATTTCAGTGGTGATCCGCATGGTCATGGTGCCAGGCCATCCCGGATCATCGCAAAGGCTTCATCGACGACGTGGTCGATATCGGATGTGTCGTCCCACAACACGTACCGCTCGCCCAGCGTCTTGGCGATGCCCATCAGCGCCCAGGCGCGGACCTCGGCATCCCCGGGCCGCAACTCGCCAGCTGCAGCAGCCTCGGAAAGCTGCACCGCATAGGCCTTGGCGAAGCTGGTGAAATAGGCCTTGTAGGCCTCGGCATCGATGAAGCGGGCTTCCTCCACAATGCGGTACAGTGACGGGCGTTCGGCAACAAAGCGCAGGAAGGCCTTCAGCCCGGCCCGCTCGGCATCCAGACGGTTCGGCGCGTCGGTCACGGCTTGTGTGACGACGGCACGCGTCAGCTGACCCATTTCCAGAACCAGTTCCCGGAACACGTCTTCCTTGCTGGAAAAGTAGATGTAGAATGTGCCGAGCGCGGTCTTGGCATGACGGGTGATGTCGGCAATCGAGGCTGCGGAAAATCCTTGCGCGCCAATCATGGCTTCCGCCGCACGCAGGATTTGCTCGCGCCGGGCGATGCCTCTCTTGGTTCTCGGGTAAGCGTTTGTCGACATAAAACATGAATACTGATTCATATTTCAATTGGCAAGGTCCCGGATTGCTGTGCCGCTCACCTGACCAAGGCGCACCAACAGTTCACAGCCACCGGAATATCTGGGCTAGGCCGAGATCAGTGCCTCAAGCGCATCAACGACAGCTTGCGATATCGACTGTTTCGCCTCGACTGCTTGAAGCGGACAGGGCTTGTCCAGCCGCTTGAGCGCCTTGCCGATATCAAATGAATTCGCCGACCGCAGGCGCGACAGCTCCTGCCACGTCACGGGGACTGCAACCGGGGCCCCCTTGCGGGCCCGGATCGAATAGGGCGCCACCGCCGTCGAGCCCCTGTCATTGCGCAACCAGTCGATGAAGATCTTGCCCTTGCGTTTTGCCTTCGACATCGTCGCCACATAGCGGTCCGGATGGCGCTGCGCCATGAAGCTGGCGACGGTGCGCGCAAAGAACGTGACCGTCTCCCATTCGGCTGTCCGTCTGAGCGGCACCACCACATGCACGCCCTTGCCGCCGGTGACCATGGGAACGCTCTCAAGCCCGATGTCGGCAAGCAGTTCGCGCACGTCCTTGGCGGCCTTCTTGACGTCGGAGAATGACAGCCCCTCATCCGGGTCGAGATCGAACACCAGACGGTCGGGCTTCTCCAGAATGTCGGTGCGCGAGCCCCAGATGTGAAACTCGATGGTTCCCATCTGCGCTGCAGCGGCAAAGCCCGCAGCCTCGCTGATTACCATGTACGGCTCGAGCTTGCCGGAACTCTCCTTGATGTCGACAGTACCAATGCCGTCGGGAAAGCCCTTGCCCGCATGTTTTTGAAAGAAGCAGTCTCCGTCCCTGCCGTCCGGGCACCTGAGCAGCGACACCGGGCGGTCTCCGGAAAGTTTCAGCATTCTGTCTGAAGCCTTCGCGTAATAGTCGGCGACATCGCCCTTGGTGCATCCGGCGTCGGGAAACACCACCCGGTCGGGACTGCTGATCCGCACGCCGAGCACGGTCTTGGTTTCGCCGCTGGATTTCTCCGGTTTCTCCAGTTTCACCACCGTAGCCTCCTTGTCCTCGCGCACGCCCTGAAACACGCCATGGCGAATACTGCCCTGATCCGTGAGCTCGGCATACTCCACCTCGACCACAAGATCGGGCCTGACCCAGCGGGCAGAGCGCGCGACATCGCCCGGAACCTCAGTGAAAGGGCTTGTCTGGCGCTCGCGCTTGCGCATCAGAGCGGACAGCTTGTCGAGAGCGGCTTCACCGAATCCGCCGCCGACGCGTCCACGATAGATGAATTCGCCATTTTCGCGCGAGCCGACCAGCAGCGACGCAAATGGCCTGTGTTTGGCTGACGAGGGCGAGAAACCGCCGACAATGAACTCCTGTCTCAGCTTGGTCTTGATTTTCAGCCAGCTGCCGCTGCGGCTGCCTGCATAGGTGCTGTCGCAGGACTTGCTGATGATCCCTTCCCCACCCGCTTTCTCCACCGCTTCGAAAACCACTGGTCCGTGCCCGGCCACGTGCTCGGAATATCGGATCGGCGTGTCCTTGGCCTGCCCCTCAAGCAGCAGCGCCAGCGCCGCCTTGCGTTCCGTCAATGGCAGCTTGTGGAGTTTCTCCCCGTTGAGTTCCAGCAGATCAAAAGCCATGAAAATGACGGGCCGCCCTTTCTCGAGGTCAGCCTGCAGCGCCGAGAAGGGCGAGCCGCTTGCCTTGCTCGCCGACACCACCTCGCCATCAATCAGCGCGTTTCGGCAATCGAGTGCCGCAAAAGCCTCCGGCAGCCCGGTATAACGATCGCTCCAGTCGAGACCGGAACGGGTGTAGAGTTTCACTCCGCCTTTCCCAAGGGCGGCGAGGCAACGGTAGCCATCGAATTTCGTCTCGTGCAGCCATTCGTCGCCGGCTGGCACATGGTCGCTGAGCTTGGCCAGTTGCGGCTTTCGAAACTTGGGTGTGGCCAGCGTGAACGTGACCTTGCCACGTTTTTGCCGTGCAGCCTTCACCGGCTGCTTGCGGGCTGCCTTGCCTGCCGCGATCTCTTCCATACTCCGCGCACTGGTCACGCTGGTGAGATAACGCTCGATCAGGCCATTTTCGTCGTCTTCCTCAAAACTGTCGTGCTCCTTGATCAGCAGCCAGTTCTCGCGTTTCTCATTGGTGCGCATCCGCACCAAGGTCCAGCGCCCCTTCATTCTCTGCCCGTGCAGGATGAATTTGAGCTTTCCCGATTTAAGCCCCTTGGCGAAATCCTCCTGCGGCTCCCACCAGCCCCCGTCCCACAGCATCACTGTGCCTGCGCCATACTGCTTTGCCGGGATCGTGCCTTCAAAGCTGCCATAATCGAGCGGGTGATCCTCGGTGCGCACGGCCAACCGCTTGACCGAGGTAACCGCGCTCGGCCCCTTGGTGACCGCCCAGCTCAGCAGCACGCCTTCCCATTCCAGCCGGAAATCGTAATGCAGCCGCCGGGCCTCATGTTTCTGTACCACGAAACTCGGCCTGTCGGAGGCCTTGGACCGAGACCCGCCGCTCGGTTCCGCGGTCTTGCTGAAATCGCGCTTGGCGACATACTCGGCAAGTCTGTCAGCCGACACAGACATCAGGCAGACTTCTTTTTCGCCGCTGGCTTGGAGGTCTTGGCGGTGGCCTTGCCCGACTTGCTGGAGGATTTGCCGGACGACTTGCCGTCAGCCTTTGCCAGGCTTTGCTTCAGTGCGGCCATCAGGTCGATCACATTGTCGCCACTGCCACTGTCGCCGCCGCTGTCATCGGTCTGCACCCGCTTGGTTGATTTGTTCTTGGTCTTGCGGTCAATCAGGTCCTTGAGCGCGATGGAATAATTGTCCTTGAACGCATCGGCCTTGAACGCGCCGGTCTTGCGTTCGATCAACGATTTGGCCACTTCGAGCAGTTCCTCGTCGGCGGTGTCATCCTCGATGTCGGAAAACAGCGGATCGGCATCGCGAATCTCTTCCGCATAATGCAACGTTTCGAGCAACAGCCCGTCACCGCAGGGTTTGACCGCAGCGAGATATTCCTTGCCGCGCATCGTCACCTGGCCGAGCCCCACCATCTTGGTCGAGCGCAACGCATCACGCACAACGCGGTAGGCGTCTTCCGCCAGGTCGTCAGTCGGCACCAGATAATAGGGCTTGTTGAAATAGAGCGGGGAGATTTCGCAGGCATCGACGAACTGGATGAGCTCCAGCGTCTTCTTGGTTTCGAGCTTGATCTCGTCAACATCATCGGGATCAATCAGCAGGTACTGATCCTTCTCGTACTCGTAGCCCTTCATGATATCGCCGGCATCAACCGGACCGACGCCCGGCACGGTCTTCTGGTAGCGCACCGGTTTGCCCGAAGGTTCATGGATTTGCCGGAAGCTGACGCGTGCGCCGGTCTTCGTTGCCGAATACATCTCCACCGGGATCGACACCAGGGACAGGCGGAGTTGTCCCTTCCAGACCGGGCGTGCAGCCATGACTTACTCCAGACTTCAGTAACACAGCCGAGCATCGCCCGGCGATGACTCAGGCGTTGTTGTGGCCATCTGAATAGAGATTTCTGGCACGCAGGCGCGGAGCCATTATCCAGGCAATCGGTGCGGCGACCACGAAGCCGGCGACAATGACCACCGGCAACAGGTATTTTGCCTGCTCGGCGAGCGCGGGAATGGACAGCACGGTGATCGCGCCGGCTCCGAAGAGCACGGCGTTGATAGGCAGGGCGATCAGGCCGGCGATGAATGTGCGGGTTCGCATGGCGTTCTCCTTGGTTCTGGAGTCAAACGCCCAAACGCCGCTCTGGTTCCCGCCGACCTCGCCACAGGTCCGCTACAGCGCAGGCAGCTGGTCCAGCACATCCTCCAGATGGATCGGGAATTTCCGCACCCGCACCCCGGTCGCCTCATAGACCGCATTGGCGATGGCAGGCCCTGCGCCGCAGATCCCCAACTCGCCGATACCCTTGCTGCCAAGCGGGTTCGAATCCTTCGAATATCCGTCCAGCATGTGCACGTCGAGCTCCGGCACGTCGCGGTTCACGGCGATGTGGTACTCGGCAAAATCCCGGTTCATGAAACTGCCGTAGCGGTCATCCACCAGGCTTTCTTCCAACAGAGCGCCGCCGATTCCGAAGATCATGCCGCCCATCAGCTGCGAGCGTGCGGTCTTCCTGTTGAGAATGCGGCCCGCGTCGAACACGCCGACCATGCGGCGCACGCGAAGCTCGCCGGTATCCGCGTCGACTTCGACCTCGGCAAATTGCACACCATAGGAATACTCGGCCTTGCCGTCGCCGTGATTGTCCGGATCGACGGAGCCTTCGGCCTGGACACCGTCCGGGTCCAGAATGTCGGCAAGCGCAATCTCACGCTCACCGGCAACAATCCGGTCACCCATGAGGCTGAAGGCATTGGCGCTCACACCGGCCTGCGCCAGCCGCTCGCCAAGCGCGCTTTTGAGCGAATTGCAGGCATCAAACAGGGCAGAGCCGGAGCTCGCCGCCCCGAACGATCCGCCCGACCCCGCAGTGGTGGGAAAATTGCTGTCACCCAGTTCCATCGTGATCCGGTCGGCGGGAATCGACAGTGTCTCCGCCGCGATCTGGGTCAGAATCGTGTAGCTCCCGGTGCCGATGTCGGTCATGTCGAGCCGCGCCGTCAGCCTGCCGTCAGCAGAGAGGCTGACCTCGGCGCTGGCGGGGCTGAGCGTATTGGGGCGGATCGCCACGGCCATTCCGTGGCCGATCAGCTTGCGGCCTTCACGGCGCGAGCCAGGCTTGACACGCCCCTGCCACCCGAATCTGTCGGCACCGGTCCTGATGCACTCGACCAGGCGCCGGCTGGCAAAATCATCCCCGCTCGTCGGATCGGCCTGCGGCTCGTTGATCAGCCGGAAGTCGACCGGATCGATGCCGCATTTCTCCGCGAGCTCATCGATCGCGGTCTCGAATGTCAGCGTGCCGATCGCCTCGCCCGGCGCGCGCATGCTGTCGACTTTCGGAATGTCGGCCTTGACCACCCGGTGAATGGTATGGATCGCGTTTGCCGCATAGCTAGCTCGGGTCGGCGAAGCAGGTGCTTCCGCAAACGGGTAATTGCGCGCCATGCCGGCCAGCGAGTAATGCCGGATGGCCTTGAGCTTGCCGTCCTTGTCAGCCCCCAGCTTCAGTTCCTGAAGATGGCGCGACCGGTGCGGGCCATTGGCGAATACGTTGCGCCGGGTCTGCGCCACACGCACGGCGCGTCCACAATGCTTGGCCGCGAGTGCCGCCAGGATGGCCTCGTTGTGCACCCCAAGCTTCGAGCCGAAGCCGCCGCCGGTAAACGGCGAGATGATACGGATATTTTCCTCGTCGATACCCAGAGTATTGGCAAAGGCAGACACCGCCGACGCGATGATCTGGATCGCCATGTGAATGGTCAGCTTCTCGCCATCCCATTGCGCCACCGTGACATGTGGCTCCATCGCGGCAGAATGCTGTGCCCCGGTGAAGTAGCTGGCCTCGACGGTGAATTCCGAACCGGCGAACTCGGTGTCAAAGTTGCCTTCGTGGGTATCCACCTCGTCCAGGCCATCGACGCTTTCCGGCGTCTCCTCCTGATCGCGATGATTGAGCGCGTTGTAGACGCCTTCACTCGGTTCGATCTCGATCTCGACCAGGCTCGCCGCATACCGGGCCTGTTCCAGCGTGTCTGCCACGACAAGCGCGACCGGCTCGCCAAAATGGCGCACCTGATCGTTTTCAAGAACCGCGTGAGACTGAGTAAAGCGACCCTCATCCTCAGGTGTACCATACGGTTTCTGCGCCGGCGCGTTGCGATAGGTCAGCACCGCGATGACGCCATCGGCGTTTTCCGCTGCGGAAACATCAAGCCTCGTAATCCGCCCCGGTCCTGCCGGAGCCTCAACGATGTAGCCCTCGCTGATGCCGCCTTCGGTGCGATAATCCCCGGCATACATCGCGGTCCCGGTGACTTTTGCCGGGCCATCGACGCGATTGAGCGCGTCACCGATCAGGGTGGTGGGTGAATGATCCATCTCAGTTTTCTCCCAGTCCGGTGAGTTCTTTCAGCATCGACACGACAACGCGGGGCGCCAGGCTGATCTTGAAATCATTGTGCCCATGGCCGGTCGCGTCAGCCATTTCGGTATCCATCGCCCGCATGAACAGCGCCGTATCCGGGGCCTGGCCCTCGAGCACTGCCTCGGCCTTGGCGGCTCGCCAAGGCTTGTGCGCCACGCCGCCGAGCCCGATCCGCACATTGCGCATCTGCCCGTCTTCGACGTCGAGCACCACGGCCGCTGACACCACGGCGAAGGCATAGGACGACCGGTCACGAACTTTCCGGTAGGCCTGCAGCTTCGGCGGCTCGCCCGGCAATTCCACCGCCACGATCAGTTCGCCCGGCTCGAGAACATGGTCGAGTTCGGGCCTGTCGCCGGGAAGCCGGTGCAGATCGGCAGCCGGGATGCGCCGTTCGCTGCCATCGGGCTTTCGCGTGAGCACAACCGCATCCAGCGCCGCCATCGCCACGGCCATGTCGGACGGATGCACCGCGATGCAGTTTTCGCTTTCACCAAGGATCGCATGGAACCGGTTCAAGCCGTTCATGGCGTCACAACCGCTGCCCGGCTCGCGCTTGTTGCAGGCGCGCTTGGTGTCATAGAAATACTGGCACCGCGTCCGCTGCAGAAAATTGCCGCCCGTGGTTGCCTTGTTGCGCAACTGTTGCGTCGCGCCCGAAAGCAGCGCCGTCGACAGCACGCTGTACCGCTTGCGGATCAGGGGATGGGCGGCAAGATTGGTGTTGCTGACCTGCGAGCCGATGAAGACCGCCTCATCCCGCTCTTCGATCGTGTCCATGCCCGCGCGGGTGACGTCGACAAGCACATCAGGTGTCTCGATCTGGTGTTTCATCAGGTCGATCAGATTGGTGCCGCCGCCCAGGTAACGGCCATTGGCGAAAGCGGAAAGATCGTGGGTGTTTTCCAGACGCTCGTATTCAAACGGTTTCATCGCTGATCTCCTGCCGCGCTTCGGATCGCCTCGACGATGTTGTTGTAGGCGCCGCAACGGCACAGATTGCCGCTCATCCGCTCGCGTATCTCCTCATCGCTGAGTTCGACCGGGTCTTCCCCGGTAACCACACTCGGCAAACCTTCCTTGATCTCGTCGATCAGCGCCGCGGCAGAACACAGTTGCCCCGAGGTACAGAAGCCGCACTGGAAGGCATCCGCTTCGACAAAAGCCTGCTGCAATGGATGCAGCTCTTTACCATCGGCGAGGCCTTCCACGGTGGTGACCTCGTCACCTTCATGGGTCAGCGCCAGCGACAGGCAGGAATTGATCCGGCGGCCATTGACGATCATCGTGCATGCCCCGCACTGGCCGTGATCGCAGCCCTTCTTGGGGCCTTTGATGTTGAGTGTTTCTCTGACCAGATCGAGCAGCGTACGGCGCGGATCGACCTCGACATCGTGAGCCGTGCCATTGACTGTCAGGTTTAGCGGATACAAGGCGGTTCTCCCTCATCGGACCAACAGGATGCCCCGGCTCAACTGCCGGCGGCTGCCTTCTAAACCGCGCAAAGGCCAGGATCGTTCCGCTTCGTCACATATTATTTTCTGTCCCGCGGTTCCGGATGGAACGTTCCGCTCGGGGGTCCGTTGTGCTGACTGGAGCCAGTGAGGACCGCACATGACATCGAAACACCGCACCGCCGGAGAGGCGTTGGTCGAAAAGAAAGACCTGCATGAAAACACCTCCTACTGGGCCAAGACCCCGCGTATTTCGGTGCGGCACTTCCAAAAGCTTCCGGAACAAACCTGCGATATCCTGATTATCGGCAGCGGCATCAGCGGCGCATTGATGGCGGAGCAACTGTGCGATGGAAAGCGCGACGTCATGATGGTCGACAGACGCCAGCCGGTGCGTGGCAGCAGCCTCGACAGCACGGCCATGATCCAGCACGAGATCGACATTCCGCTTCATCTGCTTGCGCGAAAGATCGGCGAGAAAAAAGCCATCCGGGCCTGGCAGCGTTCACGCGACGCCGTCCGCTCCCTCGTCGGGCTCGTCGGAAAACTCGAAATCGAGTGTTCCATGCGCGCCAAGACCACGCTCTATCTTTCAGGCAACGAAATGGGCCCCAAACCGCTCATGACTGAGACTGAGATCCGGCAAAGGGCAGAGATCGAGGCTCGGTACCTGGACCAGGCCGCGACGCAGTCCGAGTTCGGCATTGACCGTGCAGCATCGATCGTCTCGAAGGACTCCGCCTCGGCAAACCCGGCTCAACTCACCGCCGGCCTGATCAGGACCGCCCAGACACGCGGCTTGAAAGTAGTAAGCCCCATCGAAATCACCGACGTCCAGCCGGCGGGCGACCGCGTCGCCTGTGCCACGGCGGACGGGCAACTGATCGTCGCCCGCCAGGTTGTCTTCTGCTCCGGGTACGAATTTCTCAAGCGGCTCGAAAGCCCGAAACATTCCATCATCTCGACCTGGGCCATTGCGGCAAAGCCGCGATCGGCTGTACCGGAATGGCTCGGGGATTATCTCGTCTGGGAGGCAAGCGATCCCTATCTCTATCTCCGGATGGCCGCAGACGGCTCCATCATTGCCGGCGGCGAAGATGAGAATAGCGCCAATGCATTCGATGATCCGGAAAAACTCGCAGCCAATACCGGCATAATCGTCGATAAGATCGAAAAACTGCTCGGCATCAGCCTCTACCCGCCGCACAGTCGATGGGCCGCCCCGTTCGGCAACACCACCACCGGCCTCCCCTTCATCGGTCCAGTTCCGGGACTGGACAATGTCTATGCCGTGATGGGCTTTGGCGGCAATGGCATCACCTTCTCGAAGATTGCCGCCGAAATCATCAAGGCGCAGATCGACGGCAAGGACGATCCCGACGCCGATCTGTTCAGCTTTCCGAGCTGAGAGCGCTTGCCGCACGAAGCGGGATTATTCCTCGCAATTCCAGCTTTTGTTGAAGGCGCCGCCCGAGCGCGGACATCTGGATGCATCGCGATTTGCATAGCCGGAAAAGCCAAGCAAAAATCTCCTGGTTTGAGCGACTTTGCGCCAAGGCGCCGTCTCGTTTAGCCGTCAGGTGTCCACGCCCGCACGAAGCCCGCCATCTCCCGGTGTTTACCCACCAACGTATGAAACAGGACGCAAGCGTGTGCCTCTTATCGGGCCGACACGCCTTGGCCTAACGAACCGATTCTTTGAGCGCCTGGCAGGCCCGATTTCACAGAGCAGAACAACTCTTGACGTTCTCATAGCTTTGCGTGTTATATGTAACACATAACAAGTTTCGGGAGGAGACTGGATCATGACATACGGCAACGCTCAATGACCGCCGTAGCGATGCGCGCTGTCGACCGATTGCGGCACCAATTGCAGGGCGGCAGCATAATTGCCGCTCCAGGTGCAGCTGATGCAATGACTGCTCGCGTGATAGCAGCAGCTGGCTTCGGTGCGGTCTACATGACCGGTTTGGGAGCCACAGCAAGCCGGTTGGGAATGCCGGATCTGGGATTGATGACGCAGACAGAGATGGCCGAACACGCCCGGGCAATGTGTCGTGCGGTCGATGTGCCGGTGATCGCCGATGCCGATACCGGTTACGGCGGACCGCTGAACATCCGGCGCGCCGTCGCAGATTATGTTCAGGCCGGTGTCGCGGCTTTGCATCTTGAAGACCAGGTCTCGCCCAAGCGTTGCGGGCAATTGGCAGGCGTAAAAGTCATTCCACTGGCTGAAGCGGAGGCAAGGCTCAAAGCGGCGCTTGATGCCCGCGACGAATTTGGCGATGTGATCGTGATCGCTCGCACCGACGCGCTGCCCGGCAGCGGCATTGATGTGGCCGTGGACCGGGCGCGGCGTTACGCCGATCTGGGTGTCGATCTTGTCTTCATTGACGGCGTGAAGACGCGGGCCGAGGTTGAGGCCATCGCCATGCGCGTTGACGGCCCCAAGGTAATCTCCATTGTCGACGGCACCGACGCGGCGCAGCTTGATCTGAAAACGCTCGACGAGATGGGCTTTGCCCTCTGCCTTTACGCCGTGACCGGACTTTTCGCCGGTCTTGCAGCCCAGAGCGCGGCGTTCGCCGCGCTTCGATCGAGCGGGTCGCTTCCTGCTCTTGACTATGACTATGGCCGGTTCTGCGAACTTATCGGTCTTGAACCACATCAGAGCTTTGCGCATCGCCATGAGGCAGGCGACGAGACATGACCGAACAACCGATCATCCTGATTACCGGCGGCGCGCGCGGCATCGGCCGGGCAATCGCGGACCTCGTTGTGGAGCAGGGCGCGTCCGTGATCATGTGGGATATAGACGCCGCTGCTCTTGAGGAGGCTCAGCTCTCGCTGGGATCTGCAGCCCATGTGGCGGCGCTCGATATTTCCGATGCAGACGCGGTGTCGGCTGCCCGGGCAGCACTGCCGCTGGCGCCAACGCATCTGGTCAACAATGCCGGTATCCTCGGCCAGGCCATGCCCTTCGATGCAATGGATGCAACAGAAATCGACCGGGTGCTGGGCATCAATCTCAGGGGAACCCTGCTGGTGACGTCAGCCTTCCTGCGCAGCCGGCAACCTCACCCGAATGCGGCGATCCTCAACATGGCGTCGATCGCGGCCATCAATGGCGGAGCTCCGGGCCGCGCCGTCTATGGTGCGAGCAAGGCAGCGATGCTGGCGCTGACGGCAGCGATGGCACGAGATCTGGCACCCGACCTGAGGGTCAATGCGCTGGCGCCGGGCATCATCGATACTGAGATCCAGGCCGAGCTCTTTTCGGACCGGGACGCCTTGCAGGCGACAACCGCGGGAATTCCGCTGGCACGCCTGGGGCAGCCGCAGGAGGTTGCGGAAGCGGCTGCCTGGCTGTTGCTTGGCGCACCCTATGTCAGTGGTGAAACGATCCGTGTTGCAGGGGGCCGGAAATGAAACGCCTTGAAGCCCTGCTCTTCAGGATCAACGACATAATGCTGGTACTGCTGCTGGCCGCCATGACGCTGATGGTCTTTGTCAATGTCATCATGCGCTACGGCTTCGGTTCCGGCCTGGACATCTCCGATGAGATGTCGCGGTTCTGCTTCGTCTGGCTGATCTTTCTGGGTTCGATCACCGCGACCAGGCTCAACATGCATATGGGATTTGACCTTGTGGTGTTGAGTGTCGGCGCGGGCTTGCGTCGAGTTCTGCTCACCATCGCAAACGCTTTGGTGCTTTGTGTCTGCGTGCTGATCATGTTCGGCACCCTGATGCAGTGGCATGTCAATTCCACCAATTCGGCGCCGGTGACGGGACTGCCAATGATCTGGGTCTTTGGCGTGGCGTTGCCGATGAGTGCCGTGATCGGTCTCTATTCGGCACTGAGGATGTTTGGCTATGCGACAGGGCGGCTGCTCGACTTGCCACAATCGGAAGAGGCGATACCGGAATGAGCCTCATTGTTTTTCTGGTAACCCTTGGCCTGACACTGGCCACAGGCGTTCCCGTGGCCTTCGCGCTGATCATCTGCGCTGTCACGATGGGCATCACGCTTGATCTGTTCGACCCGCAGATCATCACGCAAAGGCTTGTCGTCGGGGCGAACAATTTTTCCCTGCTGGCCATCCCGTTCTTCCTGTTGGCCGGCGAATTGATGAATGCCGGCGGCATGTCCAAACGCATCATCGCCTTTGCCATGGCCTTCGTCGGACATCTGCGCGGCGGGCTTGGCGTGGTGGCGATCTTTGCCGCCATCATTCTGGCCTCTCTGTCGGGCTCGGCGGCTGCGGATACCGCGGCGCTAATCGCCATCCTGCTGCCGATGATGCGCCAGTCGGGACATGATGAAGCGCGCTCGGTCGGCCTGATGGCGTCGGGCGGAATCATCGCGCCGATCATTCCGCCGTCCATCGCCTACATCATCTTTGGCGTTGCGACCAATCTGTCCATCACCAAGCTTTTCATGGCGGGTATTGTCCCCGGCGCATTGATGGGACTGAGCGCGCTTGCAGTCTGGATCTTTCTGGCCCGGCGCGAGAATGTAGCACCGATGCCGCGCCAGCAATGGCCTGTCCGGTTGCGCGCCCTTCGTGCGGCATTGTTCTCACTGGGTTTGCCGATCATCATTCTCGGCGGCATCCGCTTCGGCGTGGTGACTCCCACCGAGGCTGCCGTGGTTGCCGCAGTCTACGCCTTGGCGGTCGGATTGTTCGTGCACCGCGAATTGAAAGTTTCTCAGCTGTTTGATGTGTTCCGCAGGGCGGCGCTTACCACCTCAGTGGTGATGTTGCTGGCTGCTGCAGCGCTTGCAACATCCTGGTTCATATCGATCGCGGATCTGTCTGGCATCGTGCTCGATCTGGTTGCGCCGCTTGTTGACAGCCCCAAGCTGCTGCTTCTGGTGATCATGGTTCTCGTTCTGGTTATCGGAACGATGCTCGACATGGGGCCGACCATTCTGATTCTGGCCCCGGTGCTGCTGCCGGTGGTCGAGAAAGCGGGCATCGATCCGATATATTTCGGGGTGATCTTCGTCATCAACACCGCGATCGGGCTGGTGACGCCCCCAATCGGCATCGTGCTATCGGTTTCGTCCGGCGTGTCGGGTGTCCCGATGCACAAGGTTGCCGTTGGCTCGCTTCCATTCTTGGCCGCGCAGGTCGCCGTCTTGCTCCTGCTCGTAGCCTTTCCCGAAATTGTGACGGTTCCGATGGAATGGCTGCAATGACTTCAACCGGGGCTTGGTCCCATTTTCAGACAACTGCAAGGGAGGGGACATCCATGTCCAAATCTATCATCAAGTCCAGCATGCTGGCACTATTGGCAACCGGAGCGTTGGCGGTTTCCGCGCCGGCCGCCGACTACGGCAGCCACACCTTCAAGGTGTCAAACGGGGCGTCTCAGGACCACCCGGTTTCAGCCGGCGTCAACGCCATGTCCGCTTGCCTCGAGCAAGGCTCCGGCAGCAAGATGAAGCTGCGTGGCTTCTACAATGGACAGCTGGGTGACGACGCTGAAGCCACCCAGTCGGTGCGGTCCGGTTCGATCGAGATGGTTGTAACCGGCGCTGCAGCCATCGGCGGCATCGAACCGGCGATGAGTGTCTTCGAACTGCCCTTCATGTTCGCATCGGACGAGGAAGTCGACGCGATCATGACCGGTCCGTATTTCGACTATGTCGCCGGAAAGATGCCGGAGCATGGTCTCGTCATGCTGTCGATCTGGGAAAACGGTTTCCGCAACGCGACAAACGCCAAGCGGGCCATCCATGCGGTGTCGGATTTCGAAGGCCTGAACTTCCGCGTCATGCAGAACCCGATCTTCCTCGACACATTTCGCCGGCTCGGCGCCAACCCGGTACCGATGGCATTCGGAGAGGTTTTCACCGCCCTTGAGACCGGTGCTGTCGACGGCCAGGAAAATCCTCTGCCGCTGATCAAGGCTTCGAAGTTCTTCGAAGTGCAGAAGTATCTCACCATGACACGGCATGCCTATTCGCCGACCCCGGTCTTGATGGCGAAGACTGTCTGGGACGAATTGAACGCAGACGAGCAAGCCCTTGTCCAGGACTGTGCCGCCTCCGCCCGCAACGCGCAGGTCGCAAAGTCCCGTGCGGTCACCACCCAGGCTCAGATCGAGTTGCAGGAAGAAGGCATGGAAGTGTCAGAGCTCTCTGCAGAAGAAATGGACAAGCTGCGGTCCCTGGTTGCCCCAGTCTATGAGGCGAGCATGGAGACGGTCGGCAAGGAGAACTTTGAGGCCCTGATGACCGAGCTGAACACCCTGCGCGGCAAGTAAGTCGTACCCCGCCGCGCGACACGGTTGCGCAGCGGGCCAATCAACCAAGGAAATTTCACCAGATGCCCACCCAGTCGACCCGGATCTCCGCCAACGCTGATCGCTGTCTTGCAGCGCTGCACGCCCATTTTCCGGCAGCGGCGGTCATGACCGGAGATGACGTCCCGCAAAGAAACATGCAGGACACCAGTTATCTTCCGTCAGTACGCCCTCTTGCCGTGGTGCGCCCAGATAGCGCGGAGGATCTAGCGGAGGCGATCCGCATCTGTCTGGAAAATGGCATTGCTGTGGTGCCGCAAGGCGGACTGACGGGACTTGCCGGGGGAGGACACCCCATCGATGGAGCGGTGATGATTTCGCTCGAACGGTTCTCCGGCATCGAAGAACTCGATCCCGATGCAGCAACTATCACGGTGCGCGCAGGAACCCCGTTGGAAATCATCCAGCGAGCGGCAGACGATGCCGGCTTTTTCATCGCGCTTGATCTGGGCGCACGCGGTTCCTGCCAGATCGGTGGCAACCTTTCGACCAATGCCGGCGGCAATCGGGTGATCCGTTATGGCATGGCCAGGGAAATGGTTCTCGGTCTTGAGTATGTGCTGCCGGACGGCACTCTGGTGAGCGGACTGAACAAGATGCTCAAGAACAATGCCGGTTACGATCTCAAACAGCTGTTTCTTGGCTCGGAGGGCACGCTCGGCATCATAACCCGTGCGGTGCTGCGCCTGCACCCGCGTCCGGGCTGCACCCATGCGGCTCTGTGCGGGGTGGAAAGCTATGATGACGTTGTCAAACTGCTGGGCGCTGCAAGACGCGGACTCGGACCAATGCTCTCGGCTTTCGAGGTGATGTGGCCAGATTACTGGCACGAGGCCACAGTGACGGTCAAAGGCATCCGTGCACCGATAAAAGGCGCTCATGGCTTCTATGTGCTGGTCGAGATGCAGGGGCTCGACGAAGCGGTCGACGGTGAGCGCTTCATGAAATGGATCGAACAGGCGTTTGAGGGCGGCATTATCGCCGATGCGGCCGTTTCTCAGAGCATGGCAGATGTAGGTTCCTTCTGGCGCACTCGCGACGCAGCGGCCGAATTTGGCACCGTACTGGGGCCACACTGCGCCTATGACATCGGCCTTCCTGTCCGCAGCATGGATGCTTTTGCCGAAGCATGCCGAGCCCGGCTTGCTGCCGAGATCCCGAACGCTCTCTCGGTCTATTACGGTCACATCGGGGATGGCAATCTCCATATCGTGGCGCTTTCAAAGGGTGCTTCCGTGCAGCCGAGCAAGGCCATCAGCGACATCGTCTACGCGACGGTGCGTGAGTTTGGCGGCACCGTTTCGGCCGAACATGGCATCGGGCTGCTGAAGAAGCCGTATCTGCACTACACACGCACCGAGCAGGAACTGGCGCTGATGCGACGTCTCAAGCGGGCCATGGATCCGGGCAATCTGCTCAATCCCGGAAAGGTTGTGGATCTGCCAGACGGTGAAATGCCATGAACCTGTTCAAGGCGCACATCGCGAGTGCCACCATGACAGGATATCCGCAGCACCCGGCGTGCAAGCTCCACGCGCGTGGCCCGGCGAGGACAAGGCCTTTGCGGATTGCCGCTCATCAATTTTTCAACCCCGGCTGTGGAGTCATGACTTCGCGAAGGAACGCTGCATCCGGGGCGTAAGCCGGAGAATAAGGAGGAGAGACGACCATGAAAATGCAACGACGGACTTTGCTGGCGGTTGCCAGTGCCATGGCAATCATGACATCGATGCCGGCGATGGCCCAGGACTTCCCGAACGGACCGGTCACGATGATTGTTCCGTGGGGCGCAGGCGGCGGCACCGATGCCACAGCCCGGATGATCAGCACCTTGCTCCAGGCAGAGCTGGGCGTACCGGTTCCTGTTGAAAACCGCACCGGTGGATCCGGAGTGATCGGTCACACTGCGATCGCGGATGCTGATCCCGACGGACAGGCAATTGGCGTGGCGACCCTGGAAATCGGAACCATGCACAATCTCGGACTGACCGATATCGACTACACCGCCTATACCCCGCTGGGGCTCTACAATGCGGATCCAGCGGCAATTTTTGTTCGCACCGACAGTGAATATACCGACATCACCGCTCTTGTTACTGCCCTTGGCGCAGCCTCTGACCGGGAGTTCAAGGCTTCGGGTTCAGCACAGGGCGGCGTAAACCATCTGGCCATGGCCGGAATGCTGCTGGCGGCAGGTCTGCCTGCCGAACGTGTAGCCTGGGTGCCTTCAGAAGGCGCCGCGCCCGGTCTGCAGGATCTGGCCGCCGGCGGTGTGCAGATTGCCACCGCTTCGCTTCCGGAAGCAGAAGCACTAATGGGCGCCGGCCTGATCCGCCCATTGGCGGTCTTCTCAGCCGCAAGAATGCCCAATGCGCAAGATGTCCCGACCTTTACCGAAGCAACCGGGAAGGAGTTCACCATGGGATCCTGGCGCGGACTGGTCGCACCCGCGGGCGTGCCACAGGATCGTGCCGACGCCTTGACGGCGGCCCTCGGCAAGGTCATGCAGAACCCTGATTACACCGGGTTCATGAAGGATCGCGGTTATGCCATGCAGTGGACCACTGGTGCGGATTTCGAGGTTTTCATGAAGACCTCGGACGCAACCCTGGGCGAGACACTCAAGGCTGTCGGCCTGTCGAAGTAATAGTCTGAAAGTGCGATCATCCGGGACCCGATTCCGGGTGACCGCAACAGGATCGGAAAGGGTTTGACATGAAGGTCAACGACATGGCGTTGGGGGCATTTTTCCTCATCCTTGGCAGCTGGATCACGTTCACAGCGTGGGCATTTCCCGCGATGCCGGGACAGGCTGTCGGGCCCGGAACTTTTCCCAAGGTCATCGGCAGCCTGATCGCCCTGAGTGGGCTGGCACTGGTTTTTGGGGGAGGCAATCGACGTGCGCCGCTGCTGGTTCTCGCCGAAGGCTGGCACAACAACCGCAATGCTCTTGCCGCTGCGGTCGCGCTGGTGGGGACCGCGCTCCTGGCTCTCGGGTTTGAAGTCATCGGCTTCCCCCTGGGTGCGAGCCTGCTGCTTTGCGCTCTCTATCTGGCAAGTCAGAAATTCTCGCCGCGTCTGCTGGCGCTGGCCGTGGGCTTTGTCCTGATCGTGCATCTGATGATGACCCGCCTTCTCCTGGTTCCGCTCCCGGCAGGTCCACTGAAAGGATGGCTGTGATGTTGGCCAATCTTGATGCAGCGATGACGCTGGTGTTCACCTGGAACATGGCGGGCATCATATTGGCATGCTCGGTATTCGGACTGTTTGTCGGCTCCATACCGGGCCTTTCAGCAACCATGGCAACAGCAATGCTTGTGCCTTTGACCTTTTTCATGGATCCGGTGCCTGCGGTCGCTGCCATCGTGACGACGGCCGCAATGGCAATATTTGCCTCCGACATACCAGCCGCGCTGCTGCGAATCCCGGGAACAGCGGCCTCTGCGGCCTATATTGACGATTTGAATGCCCTGACCCGGAATAACAAGGTCGGGCGCGCATTGGGGATTTCGGTCACGGCGTCTGCGATCGGCGGTATCTTTGGCTCACTGGTGCTGATGATGGCTGCGCCGAAGCTGGCACTGGTCTCGCTCAACTTTACCTCGTTCGAGTATTTTTGGCTGGCGTTGCTCGGTCTTTCGGCCGCTGTCATGCTTGGCTCCAGCTCACTGCTTCGCAGCTTGATGGCGCTGCTGATTGGCCTGATGATCGCCATGGTTGGCATGGATACGACCGCCGGCTTCCCGCGCTACACATTCGGGTCGACGTCACTGCTGGATGGCGTCGCCTTTGTGCCTGCACTGATCGGCATGTTCGCAATTCCCGAATTGATCCGCAGTTTCATCGGCAAGCCGGTGCACGTTCCTGTGTCGAAAGTCGGCAATCCGCTGCGCATGTTTGACGGACTTGGCAAACTGCTGTGGCAAAGCAAGCTCAATCTGTTTCGCGGCTCCACCATCGGCACGGTTATTGGCATTCTTCCAGGAGCCGGCTCGGATATCGGAGCATGGATTTCCTATGCCGTCTCCAAGCGGTTTTCCAAACAAAAGGCGCTTTACGGCAAAGGCACAGAAGAAGGACTGGTCGACGCTTGCGCCGCCAACAACGCTGCCCTGTCCGGTGCGTATGTTCCGGCCATGGTGTTCGGCATTCCGGGTGATTCAATAACGGCAATCGTCATTGGAGTCCTCTACATGAAAGGACTCAACCCCGGCCCGATGGTCTTTCTGACATCTGCCGACAAGATTTCTGCGATCTTTCTGGTCTTTCTGATCGCCAACCTGTTGATCATACCATTGGGTCTTCTGGCCATTACGATGGCTTCTCAGGTGCTACGGGTTCCCAAGCGCCTGCTCGCCCCCTTGATCTTGGGCTTTTGCATTGTAGGTTCCTATTCCATCAACGCAGCCGCTTCAGGCGTTATGGTCATGCTTGTGCTGGGACTGCTGGCCTATATGATGGAAGAGAATGGATTTCCCGTTGCACCGACCATATTGGGGATCGTCATGGGACAACTTGTTGAACGCAATTTCGTAACATCACTGATCAAGTCGGATGGCGGGGTCCTTCCCTTTGTCGAGCGGCCTATTGCTGCTGGCCTGGCTCTGCTGGTGCTGTTGGTCTGGAGTGTGCCTGTTCTGGTTTGGTTGCGGGGCAAATCACGCGCATGGGCTTGAAACGCATCACCCCTCAGCCTTCCCTTGCCCAGATGGTCTCGGGACAGATCCGCGATGCCATCATGACCGGCGCGTTGCGGCTGGGTGAAAATATTTCCGAAGATCGCCTGGTAACACAATTTGGCGTGTCGCGCTCTCCGATCCGCGATGCCATGGCCATGCTCTCCAATGAAGGGCTGGTGGTGGTTCGGCCCAAACGCGGGAGTTTCGTCTTCGAGACCTCGCTCGAGGATATCAGTCAGATCTGCGATTACCGGGAATTGCTTGAGGGCCAGGCAGTGCGGGCCGCGCTCAAGTTTGACGCGGAGGCTTACCTCAATGCAATGCAGTCAATTCTGGAAAAAATGGACACGGCAATGGCTTCGGCCGAGCATCAGGCCTACAGCCTGCTGGACAATGACTTCCACCGCCTCGCCTTCGATCATTGCGGCAATTCCTATCTGCGCGAGGCATATGCGCGGGTGTCCGGACGGATATCTGCCTTGCGCTCCAATGTGACGGCCCCCTATTCCGAACGTCGCTCGGAATCGCTTTTCGAGCATCACCAGATCCATGATCATCTGTGCAATGCGGCGCTGGACGATTTCGATGCTGCTCTGGAGGTCCACATACAACGGACCAGACAGGTCTACAGCGCAGCTCTTGCCGATGGCCATCTCGGAAAAAATTGATGAGGGTCGCACTGGCAACCTGCCGCGGAGTTGAAGATTTCGGTGTCTTTATAACAAGACTGGGGATCAGAGATGTTCAAGTTTGCTTTTGATTGACGCTTCAACGCCAAACGCGCTCTGTCGGGCGCTTCAATCCAATCATCCCTGATCAGCATCAACACACTCGCCACTCCCCTCAGGAAACGATGTGCAGAAGCGCCGTGGCCATCGTCGGAATCTGACGATTTGGGTTTGAATTGGTCTTGAGCCTCGTCCATCATGCGGCACATATTCCATCACCGGGGGCGGAGGCAAAGTTTGACTGTCACATGGAGTGATCTGGACGAGAGCGAGCAGACTGCTCTCAAGCGGCTTAATCGCGGCCCCTACCCCACATTGGATCCATCCGTGGCCGAACGTCTGATGAAACTTGGTCTTGTCGAGCGAAGACCACGCGGTATCGGGATCAATCGGGCCGGACGTGAACTGGTTATCGGTGTGTTGCTGGAGCAGCGCGCGATTTGATACGCAGCGTAGCCGCATGAGTTCGACGCTGGAGCAGGATAGACGAGTTAGCACGCAAAGCGCGCGGGACTGTCTCGCCAGCGGGAGCGAAGCAGTTGCGTGAGTGACAATTTTCGAGCGTGTCTAAGGAGTATGGTTGCGGGGTATGATTGCGGGGTATGATTGCACAGAAACTTGTCATGCCAGCTGCAATGCAGAGCAACGCTGCGCCTAAAAGGCCGCCGTGTAGATCGCCAAAGCGTCGGCTTCGCTCACCGGTCGTGGGTTGTTGACCAGCAATCGTGACTGGTTCATGGCGTCGCTTGCCAGCTTCGGCAACCAGTCCTCGGTGATCTTCATCTCGCGCAAGGTTTGCGGAAGGCCGCAATCAACCGAAAGTGTTGTGAGCCTGTCGCAAAAGGCCGCGACCCGTTCCTGTCCTTCAAGTGAGGCAAGGTCGGGGAACAGATGCGGGGCCAAATCGACATAGGCATGATGCGCGGTCACCGCGTTGAAGCGTAACACATGCGGCAACACCAGCGCATTGGAGAGCCCGTGCGGGATATGAAAATGCCCGCCAAGCGGATAGGCCAGCGCATGCACCGCCGCCACTGGCGAATTGGCAAAAGCCTGCCCGGCCAGCATCGACCCCAGCAGCATGTCGGCCCGCGCGTCCGCATCCTTGCCGTTTTGCACAGCGCGGAGCAAAGCCGGCCCCATCAATTCCAGCGCCTGGGTGGCAAGCGTGCGCGACAACGGATTGTTGTTGGCGCTTGCGGATGCATAGGCCTCGATCGCATGCACCATGGCATCGATACCAGTAGCAGCCGTTACATGCGCCGGAAGGCCATAGGTCAGTTCCGGATCGAGAAGCGCGATATCAGGCAGCAGAACCGGCGAGACCACCCCCATCTTTTCCGACGTGCCAGTGGTAACGATCGAAATCGGCGTGACTTCCGAGCCGGTGCCCGATGTTGTCGGCACAAGGATCAACGGCAGTCTCGGGCCTTTGGCATTGCCGACACCATAGACCGCTTTCAGCTCTTCCTTGCCGACAGCCAGCAGCGCCACCAGCTTGGCGACATCAAGCGAAGATCCGCCTCCGAGGCCAATCACGCCTTCGGCACCTGCGGAGCGCGCAGTCTCCGCAGCAGTCAGGATGACTGCTTCCGGCGGGTCAGCCTGGACATCTGAAAATACGGTCACCTCAACACCTGCGGCCTTGAGATGTGACAGGGCCTTGTCGACGATGCCCGTTGCCACCATTCCGGCATCGGTGACCAGAAACACTCGTTGTCCCATTGTGCCCAGAGCCAGCTCACCAAGTCTTGAGAGCGACCCTGCTCCAAACTGAATGCTCTTGGTGGTGTTGAAAACAAACGGCGGCATCAGGAAACTCCTCCAGGAAAATCAGTCAACGGCAATAGCTTGGACAAGCATAGCGGAGCAGATCGCCCCCCGCTATCTCCGTCAGCCGATATCCGAGGCTTCACGACCACGCGTGATCTGCGAAATGGTAACAGCCAGGATCAGCGCACCGCCGTTGAAGACGTTGGTGACCCAGAGCGGAATGCCCAGCATGGAGAGGCCGGTAATGCCGGTGGCCAGGAAATAAACCGCAACGATTGTCCCCCAGGGATTAAAGCGGCCGGGCTGAATGGTCGTGGCGCCGAGGAAAGCCGCGGCAAAGGCCGGCAGCAAATAGTTGAGGCCCGAATAGGGGTCAGCCGAACCAAGCACACCTGCATAGAGTATGCCTGCAGCCGAGGCGAGAACGGCGGACATGCACAGCGCGCCGACCCGGACCTTGTTGACGGAAATCCCGTTGAGCCGGGCGACTTCTCTGCCCCGCCCGACAAACAGCAACCGGCGACCGAGCGGCATGAAGTCGAAAATGTACCACATGATCAGGGCGGCGCCCAAAGCGTAGTAGAACGCATAGGGGATCCCGAACAGACGGTAGCCGACGGCGGCCATGATCAGGCTGTTGTCGATGCCGCCAATGGTCGATGAATTGGTGATCCACTGCACGATGCCGCTCATCAGCGACGTCGAGCCGAGCGTGACCACCAGTGACGGCACCCGGAAATAGATGATGAACAGCGAGTGGAACAAGCCGACGCCGAGCCCCATCAGCAGCACGATGACCAGAACCCAGCCGATCGGCATCTGTTGCCAGACGTTGAGCACACCTATGGTCGATGCCGACAGCGTGAGTGTTGCGCCGACGGACAGGTCGTAATCGCCCGCCGTCAACGGGATGATGATTGCCAAGGCCAGCAGCGCCGCGGGCGCATAGGAGGCAAACATGATCGAGAAGTTGCCCCAGTTGAGAAAATTGTTGGGGATCAGGAAGCTGAAAAGCGCGATCGTCAAAGCCCAGACCAGCAGCAGCGCGACGCGCTCGAACTGCCGGGCATAGTTGACCGAGGGTTTTGTCGGGGTGGCGGATTTCACTATGTCGGTCATCAAGCAACTCGCGGAGTGGTCGTCATGTTGGAAGCGGGGCCAGCGGACACATAGCAGGCTTCAGAAATGCCTTCTTTGGTCAGCCGGTCACCGGTGATTTCATCGCAGATCCGGCCCCTTGCGAAGACCAGAACGCGGTCGCAGATTTCGGCCAGCTGTTCGGCCTCAGAACTTGCGCAGATGATTGACATGCCCTCCGAAGCCGCCTCGCGCAACGCCGCAAAGATCTGCTGGCGGGTGCCTACATCGACGCCTTGCGTCGGCTCATCAAGCAAGAGCAGCAAAGGCGAGCGGTTCATCCACCGCGCGATCAGCACCTTCTGGGCATTGCCACCCGAAAGCGCTGAAAGCTTCAACCCGGGATCATTGGGCCGCACCTCGTAAGCCGTGCCGAGTTCGCGCGCTTCGCGGACCATGGCGCCGTTGCGCATGAAGCCGGTTTTGAAGAACCGGCCGATATCGGGCAGGAACATGTTGTCGACGATAGACAGGCTGTCGACCCCGCTTTCGCCGTGCCGGTCTCCCGGCAACAGCGCAAAGCCCCGCTCGATTGCCGCCGCCGGATTAAGCGTCGACTGGGCAAACGGCGCGCCGTCTTCAATTGCAATGGTACCGGATGCACCGCTGCGGGCGCCGAAGGCGAGATAGGGAACTTCCTCATAGCCCGACCCGATCAGCCCGGTCAGGCCGAGGATCTCGCCTTTGCCCACATGCAGGTCCGATGGTTGCAGCATTTTGTCGGACAGACCTTCAAACCGCGCATAGACAGGGAAACTGCCCCTGGCCGGCTTCCGGCTCTGCTCACGGGAAATGCTTCGTCCAACGATCATCTCGACAATCTTCTCGTGCGTGGCATCAGCTTTCGCAAGCTCGCCCGATTGCTCACCATCGCGCAAGACGGTGATGCGGTCGGTGATTTCCATCACCTCGTCGATGTCGTGGGAAATGAAAATGACGCTGGAGCCCAGGGCGGTGATCGACCGCACCAGCTCGAACAGCTGCGCCACGCCGCTTGCCGGCAGAAATGGCGTCGGCTCGTCGAGCAGCACAAGCCCCGGTTTACCGGTGATGGCCCGCGCGGCCTCGATTTCCTCAAATGCCCGGACGATGGCCAGAAGCGCCCGCTGAACCGGCGTCAGCCGGTCGACCCTTTCAGCCGGATCTATGTCCAGTCCGAAGCGGGTGAGTGCCTGGCGGGCTGCTGCCTTTTCAGCTGACCAGTTGATAAAGGCTTTGCCGTCTTTGGTCAGTTCGGCCAGGCGCAGGTTTTCCAGCACCGTCAGCGAAGGCACCAGACCAAGATTCTGGTGAACAAAGGCCATGCCAAGGCGGCGTCCTTCGCCGGCCTTGAGCGGCAACTGAACCTGCTCACCATTAAAATGAAGTGTCCCGCCTTCGTCGGGGGCGTGAAATCCGGCAAGAATCTTGACCAGCGTCGACTTGCCTGACCCGTTCTTGCCCAGCAATCCGTGTACTTCGCCGGGCATGACATCAAAGGAAACATTGTGCAGCGCTTTCGCACCGCCGAAGGATTTTGAGAGTTTGGTGACCGACAGGACCGGGAGCACAGGGCGCGCTCCCGGCCGGGTTGCCGGATCCTGAGTGGACTGATCCGGCTGTTGCATATTATTCGATGCCCCAGAGCTTGCGGAAACCAGACTTGTAGGCATCGCCGTAACCGGTGTCGAACTGGGCAGGGGTACCCGCTTCGGCAACATTGTCCTTGTCAAAGATGTAAAACGGCACGTTGAGCGCGGTCGGGCTTTCCATACCGCAGGCATCACGCAAGTGACCATCGACGGTGGCATAGGCAATCCAGTCGAGGCTCTCGCCGATGTTCATGTCGGCCAGACCCTGCGCAATGTAATCCAGCACGAAAGGGGTACCGTTGAAAGTTCCGACCTTGATCTCGCCGGTTTTGCCGGTCAGACGAAGAGCTGGAATGACGAACTGCGACATGGAATCATATATCGGAATGACGACATTGATTTCCGGGTTGGCCTGAACGGCAGACTGCACAGCCGTCTGGATCTTCGTACCCCATTCGGTCACGCCGACATTGATTTCCTGGGTGATCGTGCAGTCCGGGCAATTCTTGGCCAGCTGCTCTTTGAAATTGGCGACCAGCGGAATTGTCGGCGGAACTTCGTTGGAAACGATAAGCGCGATATTGGCCTTGCCTTCCGTTGCCACGGCCGACCAGTCAGCCAGAATTGTCCCGATTTCACCGAAGCCAATGGTCAGCGAGCTGGAAACAACCGGGTTCTGCTCGAAGCTCGGATCGTAGAAATGTGACGTCATTACCTTGACGCCGGCTTCCTTGGCGGCCTTCAGCTGCGGCTCGATCGTACCAGGATCGATGCCCGAAATCAGATCGATGATGTCATATTTCTCGCGGGTTGCGAGCTCGACGCCCTGAACCCACTGGCTCGGCTGACCCTGATTTTCCCATTCACGAACTTCAAGTCCGACTTCCGCGCCGGCAACTTTCATCCGGTCGATGATGCCCTTGAGGAACGGATTGCCGCTGCTGTTGGGGATCGACAGCATCTTCTTGCCTGCGGCACAGGACTTGGCGTCGAATGGGTCGCCAGGCGCGACGAATTCCGGTTTCGCTTTGTACTTGGCAATATTTTCCGTGGCACGGGCCAATCCCTCAGACGCCGCATCGGCGAGTGAAGACCCGGTCATGCACATGGTGGCGGCGATGGCTGTCAGTGATGCAATTAGGACGCGCTTTGTCATTTTTGAACTCCCTGTCCTGTCTTGTGCAACCCCCGCCCCTCAGCAGGAAACGCACGTGATGAATACGCATGCATTGTTCACCCAACTCTCTGATCGAGTCAATCGCCCATACTGCGAAAACTTGAAATCACTGCGGGCTGAGCCGGACGCAATTAAGCAGTGAACATTTGCTCCCGCGGATCAAAACGGTTGAATCCCTTCCCGGTGAGAGCTATCGATCAATATGCGACTTCCACTGACAGTGCAGTTGAAGCGGCGAGATGGAAGAGGCTATTGATGACACGAAGCTCCAACCGCTCTACCTCATTCGATGTCGCCGCTCTGGCAGGCGTTTCTCAGTCTGCCGTCTCCCGCGCCTTCACGCCCGGTTCGAGCATAGCCGAGGAGACTCGCAAGAAGGTCTACGAGGCCGCACGCAAGCTCAATTACGTGCCGAATTCAATTGCCAGCAGCCTGACAACCAAGCGCACAAACATCGTCGCTCTGATCGTCGGAACTATGGCTAACCCATTCTATGCACACGTTTTGCACGCTTTCAGCAAGAAGCTGCAGGAGCAAGGCCGGCAGGTCTTGATCTTCACGGTGGACCCTGGCGCCGACAGTGACGAAGCCATTCTGCATGTATTGAAATACCAGGTCGACGGCGTGATCCTGACGGCCGCGCAATTGTCCACCCGGATGACCAGCATGTGCCATGACCGCGGCATCCCGATCGTTCTGTTCAATCGCTACATCCCTGGCAGTGACGCCTCAGGCGTGCGCTGTGACAATGCCGGAGGCGGGCGATTGCTGGCCGAGGCATTTCTGGCAGCAGGTGCGAAAAGCTTTGCCATGATCACCGGTGACCCCAAGGGCACGACAAGCAAGGACCGCGTACGCGGCTTTGTCGAGCGGCTGCAGGAGGCAGGCATCAAGCGGGATGATATTGTCGAAGTCGAAGGCCACTCCTCCTATGAAGGCGCATTCAATGCCGCCCTGAGCCTATTCCGCGACAAGAACCGGGTGCGCCCTGACGCGCTGTTCGGGATCAACGACATCATGGCGATGGGTGCGATAGATGCGCTGCGCTACCGGCTTGGTCTGCGGGTTCCCGAAGATCTGATGGTTGCCGGCTTCGACGACATTCCCGAGGGGCGCCGGGCGCCCTATCAACTGACCACGGTGCGTCAGCCGATAAACCAGATGATCGATGCAACGCTATCGATCCTGCATCTGGACGATCCGTCTCACGGCATCGAGCGCGGCATTGACCGCCCGATCAGCGGACGACTGATCTGGCGCAGCACCATTCCCGTCCCGCCGGAATATCGTTGAAAATCCAATGAGCTGACGGCGAGTCAGGAGCATATCGCCGACCGGTTGGCGTCCTCTATGGGGTCATCATCACTGCCGAGAGACTAAAAAGGGGCTCGAAAGCCCCTTTTTGTTATCCGGATGCGTGTCCGTTGGGCGGCGTGTAGCCAAAGTCGAAGGCCGGCGGTTCGCCGCGCTTTTCCTTGGCCGAGGCACGAAGCGTGTCAGTCGCCGCCTCATCCGGGTGATTGTCCGCCGTCAGGACGACGCCGTAGGAATCTTTTGCCTGATCCCTGGAGACCAGCCCGTAGCGCACATCGCGCGCCACGACAGAGCTGTCGCGGTCGAGAGGATCACCCCAGCCACCCGAGCCGGCCGTCATGAAGACAACGCGGTCGCCCGGCTCGACCTTGAGATTGTCGATCTTGGAGGGAATACGCGTCGGCTCGTCTTCGCCGGCCTTGATCACCCATTTGCTGGATGTGCCGCCATGCAGGCCGCCATTGATGCCCCATGGCGGTACCACCTCGCGGTCATCATGGATCGAGACCTTGCCGGCTGCGAGCATGCGGTAAACCTTTTCGATGCCCGCGCCGCCGCGATGCAGACCCGGTCCACCCGAATCCTGGATCGGCAGGTAGCGCTCGACCAGCACCGGATAGTAGTTCTCGATATACTCGATCGGAGTTGCTGAAAACAAAGGCCACCAGGCATGCCCGTCGAAACCGTCGCCCTTGGGACGCCCGGGCACACCGCCGAACAGGAGCTCCATCAACTGGAAGTACTTGTCGTCCTTGTCCGTGCCCGAGAAGATGAAGTGCGGGCTGGTGCCGTAACCGGCAGCCATCGAGAGCTGCGGCACGAACTTGCCGAGCGCGCCGGCTTGGCAATCGAAGAACCGGGTGTGCGTGTTCAGCCTGTTCGACAGAGCCGCAGGAAACCGCGGATTGAGCAGGCTTCCCTCGGGCAGCACAATCTCGAAGAGATCGTAGAAGCCTTCGTTGAACAGTACCGACGGATCAAATGACATGATCATGTAGACGCCGAAAAACAGCTTGCAGAGGCCCTCGTGGATGTGAAAGTTGATCGGCCCTTCCGCCTGATCGTCGGTTCCGGTCCAGTCGAACACCGCGATATCACCGCGCCTGGAGATGGTCAGTGTCATCTTGAACGGCCCATTGCCCAGGCCGTCATCATCGACATAGTCGGTGAAGCTGACGGGCTCTTCCGGGATGTACTTGCAGATCACCTGCCGCATGGCTTCACGGGTCCGGTCAAGCAGCATGTCGCAGGCCGTCATGTAGGTCTCGCGGCCAAAGCGGTCACAAAGTTCCCGCACACGGGTCGAAGCTGTCCGGCATCCGGCGATCAGCGCCATCAGGTCGGCCCGGTTCATGTCAGGCGTGCGCGAATTGTTGAGCATGATGTCGAGCACGCCCTGATTGAGCACGCCCTTGTCATAGATCTTGACTGGCGGCACCCGCAGGCCTTCTTCCCAGATCGTGCGGGCATTGGCCGGCATCGAGCCCGGCACCGAGCCCCCGACATCGACCATGTGGCCGAAGATCGAGGAGAAGCCGACCAGCACGTCGTCGTGGAAGATCGGCAGCATCACGCACCAGTCATTGTTGTGCGAGATCGAGCCCTTGGAGGCATAGGGATCATTCCAGACGAAGATATCGCCTTCATTCACATCGCCACCGAACTTTTCGACAACCGAGGGAATGTAGGATCCGAACTGGCCAACAACCATCTGGCCACGTTCATTGCAGATCATCGGAAATTCGTCATGCTGCTCGCGGATCACCGGCGACAGCGAGATGCGGACGACGACGCCGTCCATCTCGAAGCGGGCATTCTTGAGCGCGTTCTCGATGATGTCGAGAGTGATTGGATCGACTTTGGTTGCCATCTTGATCACATTCCCTTCGAAATTGGCCAGATGAGGACGTTACCGTGATCATCGATCTCGGCGTAATGAGCAGGCAGCAGCACGGTTGTGGTGTCGTATTGCCGGATGATCGCCGGCCCTTCGACCCGTGATCCGACCCCGAGCTTGCTGCGATCATAATGCGGCGTGTCGTGCCAGGCGCCATCGAAGTAGGCCGGACGAGTTTCCATGATCGCAGCCTTGACGTCGCTGCCTGCACCGGTTGGAGCGGCTTCGTTGACCGGCGCCGTTGAACCGCGTGCCACAACACGCAAGGCGACCAGTTCCACCGGAACTGTGAACTGCACGCCGTAGAGACGTTCGTGCAGCGCATGATAGTCAGCCAGGATAGGCTCTAGGCCGCCCTTCTGACGGACCAGTTCCTCACTCACATCGACTGATACTTCAAAGCCCTGCTGCTCATAACGCAGATCCAGCGTGTACTGGATCGACGCATCGGCAGCAGTCACTTCCTGCTCCTTGAGCCAGGTCTTGGCCTTGGCTTCAAGTTCCGCAAACCGCGACCACACGGCATCCGGGTCAAGCCCGACTGTGGAACGAATATACGTCTGAACAAACTCGTTCTTGAAATCGGCTTCGAGGAACCCGAGTGCGGAAAGCACGCCGGGATTTGGCGGCACCATCACCGGATAGCAGCCCAGCAGTTCCGCGATGGCGTTGGCATGCAGAGGACCTGCGCCGCCAAAGGCGACAATGCCGAACTCGCGTGGATCAAGTCCGCGCTGCACGGTGATAACCCGCAACGCACCGAGCATGACTTCATTGGCGATGTCGATGATGCCCTTGGCCGCATCTTCAGGCGTAAGCCCAAGCGTTTCGCCGATGCCGGCTACAGCCTTGCGCGCGCCGTCCACGTCGAGCGACATGTCACCGCCAAGAAGCACCGGTGGCAGATAGCCGAGCACCACATTGGCGTCGCTGACAGCAGGTTCGGTTCCGCCACGGCCATAGGACACCGGTCCCGGATTGGCGCCGGCACTGCGCGGACCAACACGAAGCGAGCCGGTCAGCTCCGAGACGTCGGCGATGGAACCGCCGCCGGCGCCGACACTGCGCACATCCAGCGTGGGAACCTTTGCCGGGAACATGCCGACTTCGGTTGAGCGTGAGATGGTCGCCTCACCATCGATGATCACCGACACGTCTGTCGACGTGCCACCCATGTCAAAGGCGAGCAGCTTGGAAATTCCGGACCGCCGCGACAGCATTACCGTGCTGGTCACGCCGCCGGCAGGGCCGGAAAGCACCGTATGGACAGGCCGCTCTGATGCTGCAGCCGCGCTCATCAAGCCGCCGTCGGAGCGAACGATATGCAGTCGCGCGCTGACGCCTTCCTTGTCCAGCCGGTCTTCGATCCGCGACAGATAGCGCTTCATGATCGGCCGGACATAATCATTCATCACCGTGGTGATGGCCCGGTCGTACTCGCGAAATTCCGGCAAAATATCCGAAGAGAGCGACACCGGGATGTCGGGATAACGCTCTGCCACGATCGCGCCCAGCGCACGCTCATGTTCGGCGTTTGCATAGGAGTGCATCAACGAGATGGTAAGTGCTTCGATACCCGAGCTGCACAGATCATCGATCATGGCAGTGGCTTTTTCAATATCGAGTTCGCGGACCACTTCGCCACGCGCATTCATCCGCTCGGGAATGCCACGCGTATCGGCAAGCGACGCCAGCGGATCAGGCTTTTCCATGTTGATCCAGCCAAACAGCGGACCAGGTGTCCAGGCCTTGGCCAGATGCAGGGTGTATTCAAAGCCTTCGGTGACCAGAAGCCCGACCCGCGCACCCTTGCCTTCCAGCACGGCATTGGTCGCAACCGTTGTGCCGTGCAGGATCAACTCGACATCAGACGGCGAGATCCCGGCCTTTTCACAGATCAGCTTCACGCCGGCAGCGACGCCGATGGACTGGTCTTCCGGGGTTGAAGGCGTTTTCGCCTCATAGGTGCGCTGCGTCTTTTCATCGTGCAGCAGAAGATCGGTGAACGTGCCACCAACGTCGACGCCTAGTCTCATGACAATTCCTCTATGCGCATTGTGATCCCCTTCTCGCAGGCCTATCCAAAATGATATTGCATGCGTATTCAATTCAACATAGATTGCCTTTCCGCCCATCCGCAACAGGAAAATGCGCTGGGCTCCGACATTTTTCTGCGCCGATCCGGGTCGTCCGCATCGTCGCCACCATGCCTCGGGACCGAAAAACGCAAATGACCGCAAGAACCCTTTATGAAAAAGTCTGGCAGAGCCACGTCGTCAGGGATTACGACGACGGAACGTCACTGCTCTACATCGACCGCCACCTGGTGCAGGAAGTTTCCAGCCCCCAGGCTTTTGCCGGTCTTATCGAACAAAACCGGGCTCTGGCGCGGCCATCGGCACATATTTCGGTGGCTGATCATGCCGTTCCGACCCGCGACAGGCATCTGCCGCTGGCCGAAGGGCTGGCCGCGCGGCAGGTGGCGCGCCTGATCGAGAACTGTACCCGTTTCGGTATCGACTACATCGAAATGACAGACGATCGACATGGCATTGTCCACGTCATTGGCCCGGAACTGGGTTTCACCCTGCCCGGCGCCACGCTCGTTTGCGGCGACAGCCACACGTCAACCCATGGCGCATTCGGCGCAATCGCCTTCGGTATCGGCGCAAGCGAATGTGAATGCGTATTCGCAACCCAGACACTGCGACAGAAAAAGCAGAATACCATGCGGGTCACCCTCAATGGCGCGCTCCAGCCAGGTGTCGCAGTTAAGGACATCATCCTGGCGCTGATCGCCAAGATCGGAACCAATGGTGGCGTTGGTTACGCCATCGAATACGCCGGACCGGCCATCGCAACGCTGTCGATGGAAGCGCGCATGACACTGTGCAATATGTCGATAGAGGCCGGCAGCCGTGTCGGCATGGTGGCGCCGGACGAGACGACATTTTCCTACCTCAAGGGCCGCCCGCTCGCACCGACAGGTGACGGTTGGGACGCAGCGCTTACGCATTGGCGGACCTTGCCCAGCGAAGCCGATGCCGAATTCGACAAGGAAGTTGAACTCGATGTCACAGCGCTGAGCCCGCATGTATCGTGGGGAACCAACCCGGGAGAAACCAGTCCGGTCTCCGAGCGTGTACCGAATCCGCTGCATCAATCCGATCCAGTCCGGCGCGCCAAGATGGAACGCAGCCTAGCCTATATGGATCTCACACCGGGCATGCCGCTTGAAGAGATTGGCGTTGATCACGTTTTTATCGGCTCCTGCACCAATGGCAGGCTTGAGGATATGCGCATCGCCGCCTCCGTCGTCAAAGGCCGTAAGGTTTCACCAACGGTAACCGCCATCGCCGTTCCCGGTTCGGCGAGCGTGCGAAAGCAGGCCGAAAGCGAGGGGCTCGACCGCATCTTTCTGGATGCGGGGTTCGAATGGCGTGCCTCGGGCTGTTCCATGTGCGTGGCGATGAATGATGACCGGCTCAAGCCCGGTGAGCGCTGCGCCTCCACCTCCAACCGCAATTTCGAAGGCCGCCAGGGCCAGGGCGGCCGCACACATCTGATGAGCCCGGCGATGGCAGCCGCAGCCGCAATCGCCGGCCACCTCATCGATGTGCGCAAACTGGGACCCACCACCTGATGCAAAAATTTACCAAAATCACCAGCCCGGCGGCTGCCCTGCGGGAAGCCGATGTCGACACCGATGTCATTTTTCCAGCGCGCTTCCTCCTGCTGCTCGACAAGGCCGGCCTTGGGAAACACCTGTTTCACGAACGCCGCCACGGTCGCGATGGCACCAAAACAGACTTCGTCCTCAACACCCCGCCCTTCGACAGGGCAGAGATCCTTGTCGCAGGTGCCAATTTCGGTTCTGGCTCCAGCCGTGAGCAGGCGGTGTGGGCGCTGACGGATTTCGGCATTCGCTGCGTCATTGCCCCGAGTTTCGGCGAGATCTTCTATTCCAACTGCTTCAAGAACGGTGCCTTGCCGTTGGTCATTCAGGGTGAGGCGCACGAGCGGGTGATGCGGGCAGCGGAAACTGGCAAGCCGATCACCGTCAACCTTGAAGCCCAGACGGTAGTACTTCCTGATGGCGAGGCCATAGAGTTCGAGATCGATCCCTACCGCCGTCGTACGCTTATGCTGGGTCTTGATGAAATCGGCAGCATCCTTGCCGACGATGCCGAAGATATTGCCATTTTCGAAGCGCGCCTTCGCGCCAGCCAGCCGTGGCTGTTTCTCGACGACGGGCGGCTCGAACGTCTGTTTGCAAACACCCGCGCCAAGTGACCGGACTGGCTCACCACTTCTTCCCGGGGCGGATCTCAAGCGCCCCCTATCTGACAGGACCCAGCAATGAGCAAACCGAGCCTGAAGGCCGCCCTTGAATCCGGACACTTCGTTCTGGCGCCAGGGATCCATGACATGATCACCGCAGCCGTGAGCAACAAGGTCGGCTTCGATTTCGTCTATGCCTCGGGCTACTGGATGACGGCCTCGGCACTTGGTCTGCCCGATGCCGGTATTGCGAGTTACACCCAGATGGTCGACCGCGTCGCCACGCTCTGCCGTACCTCGAATGCCGGCGTCATCGCGGATGCCGATACCGGTTATGGCGGGTTGCTCAACGTGCATCACACCGTGCGTGGGTATGAAGAGGCAGGCGTCGTGGCGATCCAGATCGAAGATCAGGAGTTTCCCAAAAAGTGCGGTCACACCCCGTTCAAGCGCGTTGTTCCGCTCATCGACATGGTCGAGAAGGTCAAGGTCGCTGTCGAAGCGCGACGTGATCCGGAAACCCTGATCATCGCGCGCACCGATGCGCGCCAGACCGACGGCTTTGAAGGGGCCATGAAACGCGGGCTTGCCTACGGCGATGCGGGGGCCGATGTGGTTTTCATCGAAGCTCTCGAAAGCGAAGACGAGATGCGCGAAGCCTGCCGCCGCGTCTCCAAGCCGATGATGGCCAACATGGCTGACGGCGGGCGCACGCCGATCCGTTCCAAAGCCGAGATGCAGGATATCGGTTACAACATGGCGATCTTCCCAGCCGCCACCGGCCTTGCTGCAGCCGCAGCTGCAGAAGCCGTGCTCAATCTCTTGAAGAACGAGGGAACCTCGCTTTCGCCCGAAGTGCCGCTGTTCAATTTCAGCGAATTCAACTCGCTGGTCGGCTTTGATGAAGTCTGGGAGTTCGAGCGCCGTTGGGCGCGAGACCCGAAGGATGCTGCGGGATGAGCACGATCGCTTGCATCGGAGCCGGGACCGTCGGCCGGGCGTGGGCTGTCGTCTTTGCCCGCGCGGGCCATGAAGTCAGGCTCTACGATTTGCTTGACGGCGAAGCCGCCGGGCGGGCGCTGTCGGGCGCCAGGCAAACATTGGAGCTGTTTGACGACAACGGCATGCTGGACGAACCGGTGGAAACCGTACTGGCCCGGATCGTGCCAGTCCTTTCGATTGCCGATGCGGTGGACGAAGCAGATTACGTCCAGGAAAGCGTGCGCGAGGATGTTGATGTCAAACGCCAGGTTTTCACTGAGATCGCTACCCATGCGCGGCCGGATGCCATTCTCGCTTCCTCCACATCAGCCATTCCGGGCTCGGATTTTCTCGGTCACATCACCAACCCCGAACGGGCGCTGGTGGTGCACCCGGTCAATCCGCCTTCACTCATTCCACTGGTGGAATTGTGCGGCACAGTCTGGACCAGCTCTGATGCGCTGGAGCGTGCCCGGAGTTTCATGATCGAAGCCGGGATGAAGCCAATCGTACTCAACAAGGAAATTGACGGGTTCATTCTCAACCGGCTCCAGTTCACACTGGTGGCCGAAGCCCTGCACCTTGTCGGGGAAGGGTATTGCACACCCGAAGACATTGATGCGGTGCTGACCGACGGTCTGGCGCTCCGCTGGGCGTCCATAGGTCCGTTCGAAGTCGCCCATCTGAACGCTCCCGATGGGCTGCAGGGGTTTGTCGACCGGCTTGGTCCGATGATGCGACATCTCGGGTCATCGGCGCGGACCGATTATGACTGGACGCCGGATCAGATCGCCGACGCCCACAAGCGGCTTGAAAGCCGTATCCCCGCGGGCAGTGTTGCTGAGCGGCAGGCATGGCGGGACAGCCGCATTTTGGCGCTGAGGCGGATGAAGCGGGACGTCGCCGATCCGCTCGATTGAGCTATTCCTTTTGACATGGCGCTGGCCCGGCGCTCACTTCAGCTTTGAATGGAGATTTGACGATGAAATACCTCAAGCAAGGCAAAGAGGCCGAAGCGATCGCCACTGAGGACAGCAAAGTCCGTGCTTTGGTCGAAACCGCACTTGGAGACATCGCCACGCGCGGACAGGAAGCCGTGCGGGAGATGTCCATCAAGTTCGACGGTCTGGACCGCGATGACTACCGCCTGAGTGACAGCGAAATCAAAAGCTGCCTGAGTGAGCTTTCGCAGCAGAACATCGATGACATCAAATTCGCGCAGGAGCAGGTGAAGAATTTTGCCGAACACCAGCGCGCCGCCCTTCTCGACATAGAAGTCGAAACGTTGCCGGGCGTTGTGCTCGGTCACAAGAATATCCCGATGAACTCGGTCGGCTGCTACGTGCCGGGCGGTAAGTACCCGCTGCTAGCCTCCGCGCACATGTCTGTGGTGACAGCCAAGGTGGCCGGCGTGCCCCGGATCATCACCTGCGCACCGCCCTTCAAGGGCAAGCCGGCGCCAGCGATCGTCGCGGCGCAGCATCTTGCCGGCGCCGACGAGATCTATTGCCTCGGCGGCATTCAGGCGATCGGCGCCATGGCGCTTGGTACCGAACAGGTCGGCCCGGTGGACATGCTGGTCGGTCCCGGCAACGCCTTCGTCGCCGAAGCCAAGCGTCAGCTCTATGGGCGCGTCGGCATCGACCTCTTCGCCGGTCCGACGGAAACACTGGTCATCGCCGATGACACTGTGGACGGCGAGATTTGCGCCACAGACCTGCTCGGTCAAGCCGAACATGGTCCGAACTCGCCCGCGATCCTTCTGACAACATCTGAAAAGCTTGCCCGTGACACCATGGCGGAAGTCGAGCGTCTGCTCACCATTCTGCCAACGGCGGACATCGCACGCCAGGCCTGGAACGAGTATGGCGCGGTTATTGTCTGTGAGGACGACGCTGAGATGGTCAAGGTCGCCGATGACATTGCCTCCGAGCATGTGCAGGTGATGACCCGGGATCCGGATTATTTCCTCGACAACATGACCAATTACGGCGCGCTTTTCCTCGGCCCAAGAACCAATGTCGCCTTCGGCGACAAGGTCATTGGCACCAATCATACGCTGCCGACAAAAAAGACCGCGCGGTACACCGGTGGCCTCTGGGTCGGAAAATTCCTCAAGACAGTGACCTACCAGCGTGTCCTGACCGACGAGGCATCAGCGATGATCGGGGAATACTGCTCGCGGCTGTGCATGCTTGAGGGCTTTACCGGTCACGCCGAACAGGCCAATGTCCGGGTACGCCGCTACGGCGGCAAGAATATTCCCTATGGCACAGCTGCGGAGTAAACGATGACAGATCTGAGCACCCTGTTCCGGCTTGATGGCAAGAGGGCGCTGGTTACCGGCGCCGGACGTGGAATAGGCTTGCTCGCCGCGCGTGCACTGGCGGCCTATGGTGCGCATGTTACTCTTGTTGCCCGCAGTGACGCAGACATTTCCAGCGCCGCACAAGCGATCATCGAGGACGGCGGCCGCGCCGAGGCCCTCGTTCTCGACGTAACGGATACCGACGCGGTACGAGCCAAAATCGCTGAAGCACCTGCGTTTGACATTCTGGTCAACAATGCCGGCACCAACCGTCCGGGGCCATTTGTGGATGTCGAGCCCGACGCCTTTGATCTGGTGAGCACGCTCAACGTCAAAGCCGCGTTCTTCGTCGCGCAGGCGGTTTCCAGGCGCCTCATCGCGGCGGGCCGGCCCGGCTCGATCATCAACATGTCCTCCCAGATGGGTCATGTCGGCGCCAAAGACCGGACCATCTACTGCACCACCAAGTTTGCCATCGAGGGCATGACCAAATCCATGGCCGTCGAACTGGCGCCGCATGGCATCAGGGTCAATTCGGTCGGCCCCACCTTTATCGAAACTCCCATGACCGCCCCTTACTTCGAGAACGAAGACTTTAAGGCTTCGGTGCTCTCCAAGATCAAGCTTGGACGGGTGGGGCAGGTCGAAGACCTGGCAGGCGCATTGATCCTGCTCGCCAGCAACGCCTCCGGGCTGATGACCGGAACATCCATTCTCGTTGATGGCGGTTGGACCGCAGAATAAGCCGGGCCACAGTGCCGGTCACGTCTTCACCTCGGCCGATTTCGGACTGAGGACGAATGGCAGCACCAACAGTGCAAGCCCGAGTGCGCTGACGGAATACTCCAACGTAAGCCCGCCCAATTGCGACAGCGGCATGATCACCAGTACGCCCACCACCAGCCAGAAAGCCCGCAGCACGGGGTGCAGCGGCCGTAGCGCATGGCCGACCAGACCGCCGGTGACCAGCACCAGCGCCATCAGCGAACTGGCAAAGACATAGCCGATGTGAAACCAGGATCCGACCAGCAGCAGGCCGGGCTTGTAGATGAAAAGGAACGGCAGGAAGTAGGCGATCCAGCCAAAACGGAATGCCTCCAGTTCGGTCGCGCTCTTGGTCGCGCCCGACAGGCTGGCCGCGGCAAAGCTTGCGAGCGCGATGGGCGGCGTAATCATCGAGAGGATACCGTAATAGAGCACAAACATGTGCGCCGCGATCGGCTCGATGCCGAGCTGCACCAGCGAGGGTGCTGCCAAAGATGCCAGCAGCAGGTAGACGCCCGTGGTGGGAAGGCCGAGACCCAGAACGATGCTGATGGCCGCGGTCAGCAGCAACAGTCCAAACATACTTTTGTCGCCGAAGTCGAGCAGATAGATCGACAGCGCGAAGCCGAACCCGGTGGTCGAGATCAAACCGATGATCATGCCTGCAACAGCAGTGATCAACAGAACATCACAGGTGGCCCGTCCGGTGTCGACAACTGCCTTGAGGATCTGGCCCGGCGACATGCCCTGCCCGCTCCGCTTGGCTAGGCCGATGGCAAGTCCGCCAACGATCAGAGCCATGACGGCCCAGACAGCCGCCATCTCGGCACGCATGTTCCAGTAGAAGATACCGGTGAGAAGCACCGTGAATGCGACAATAGCCAGCCAGCCTTCCCGGATGACGGTGGCAAAGGTGTTGCGCTGGATGTCACGCAGCGATGGAATGTTGTCCCGGCGCGAGATAAAGTCGATCTGCACATAGAGCGAGAGGTAATAGAGGATTGCCGGTAGCAGCGCCGCCAGCGCGATGGTCTTGTAAGGCACCTGCAGGATTTCGGCCATCAGGAACGCTGCCGCGCCCATCACCGGCGGCATCAGCTGGCCACCGGTCGAAGAGACGGCCTCAATTCCCCCCGCCTGGGCGGATTTGAATCCGGCACGTTTCATCAGCGGAATGGTCATGATGCCGGTCGACATGACATTGGAAACCGCGCTGCCGGAAACAGTGCCGAAAAGCGCAGAAGCAGTGACCGCCACCTTGGCCGAATTGCCCGGACCGTTGCCGGCAACGCGCATGGCGAGCTGGGTGAAGAAATCACCACCGCCGCTGGCCATCAGCAACCCACCAAACAGCACAAAGACCACCACAACGAAGGCGGCGATCTGCAGGGCCTGGCCCCAGACCGCGGAAGAATCCGCTCCGATGAAGCGCAGCACGTCGCCCGCTGCCATCGGCCTGCCCTGCAGCGGACCGGGCACCCAATCACCGAAGATGGCGTAGAGGAACAACGCCAGAAAAATGAAGATCAATGTCCAGCCCACCACCCGTCGCAAGGCTTCGAGCGTGAGCAGCGTAACGGCAATGCCGATAATCAGGGTTTCGGTCGGATAGCGATGGGTCGCCTCGGAGAGAACCGGGAAACGAACATAGACGTAACAGCTCAGCACCGCGGCTACTGCTGCGAGCACGGCGTTGACCGGAACCATGATCGGCGACGCGGCGGGTCTGCAGAAAACCACCACGAGTGCCGCACCCAGCATCAGCACGACCACCTGTTCAGGATAGACGAGCAGACCCAGCCGTTGCGGCACAGCCATGACCCAGAGGACCGCCACCACGGGGACGAACAACGAGAAGACTGACGAGACAATCTTCATTGCCTGGTTGCCCTGTGCTTCAGCCAATTTTGTCTCTCCAGTCGCGTGGGATACCGGGGCAAGTACGCCGCAAGCCTCAAATCTCGGCACGCGGAGTTTTTTTTCATTCAAGGCAACAGTTGGACCCTTCGCCCTGATCTGCAGGACAGGCTCAATCGCTGGTCCAGATACCAGCGCTCTTGTAGAACTCGATCGCACCGGGATGGAATTCAAGCGTGGTGATGTGGGCCAGCTTCGCCGGATCAAAATCGCTCCAGATCGGACCCGCGGCAACAAGGCTGTCCTTGCCTTCGTAGAGCGCCTTGGCGACCTTGGCCACGATCTCATCGGACACGTCAACATGGGCAAACAAAGTGTAGTCATAAGACATGATCACGGTATCCGCCGTGATACCGGCAGATTCCGGCAGGTCGGTGCCCTTTTTCAGCGTTGTGCCGGGAAGGGTCTTTTCAAGCACCTTCTCGTCGCCGTCCTTGAAATCGAGAAAGCGGGCACCGCCGGTGGAGGCGTCTATATCAAGGGCTGACTGCGATCCGGCGGTGGCGATTGACACGTCGGTGGTCCCGTCCTTGATCGCCTGGAACATTGCCGGGAAGTTGGCGATCGGTACGCTGGTGACATCGTCATAAGTCAGACCGGCGGTTTCCAGCGAGGCCTTCATGATGATGTCGCCGAGGGAGCCTTCCGGGAACCGCGGCAACAGCTTGCCCTTCATGTCCGCCATGGTTTTCATGCCGGAGTCGTTGGTAACCATCAGACCTGCATTGAAGGGAATGAGCAGACCGACCAAACGCAGGTTGGGGTGCGGCTCGCCTTCGGACATGCCGGTGCCCGAGATGGCGTTCGATGTCTGCGGAAAATTGGCAATGCCGAACTCGACGCGGCCAGTGTCGACCAACGGCAGATACTGTGCCGTGTTGGCCATGATCTGCGGCCGGACCATCAAATCGGATTTTTCGGTAATTGTTTTCGCCAGGGCGACAGCGATCTGGTTGGTGGCGCCGCCCTTGGTTGTCGCCAGGCCCACCGTCTGGGCAGAGGCCGCGCTACACGCAGCGCCTGCCAGCACGATGGCGATCATCAATCGTTTCAACATATCTCATTCCCCTTGATATCTGGTCCGCGCAGACTGGTTTTCTCACCACTCGCACAAGTGACCTGCGCAGCATGACGCCGCGCAGGTCCATTGGATCACTCGCACTTGTCGGCGGGCGCGGAATCGAATTTGGTCCATTCGCCATCCTTGATCTCGATGATGTAGCCCGGAAGCTCGGCATCGTGACCATTGAAGCAGATATTGTCGCCCAGAATACCCGAAAACGTCACACCTTCCATGCCGGCGACGATCGCTTCACGCTCTTCTTCAAGCTTTTCAGGGTCACCAGTGGTGCCGACCTGTTCCATCACCTGCTTGAGGAGAAAGAACGTGTCGTAGGCCTGTGCATCCGAATGATGTGCGCCGGCTTTCTTGATACCGCGCTTGGCGGTTTCGGCAACGAACTTGTCGTTGAAGGCCTGTGCCCGGGGGCTGAAGCCCTTCCAGAAGCCAGCCATCATCATGGTGCCGTTGCCTTCGGGACCAAACAGCTCAACGACGTTCGGATCGGAGAATATCTGCGAGCCGATGATACGGCCCTCATAGCCCTGGCGGCGCAACTCGCCAATCACCTTGGAGGCCGAATCCGGCAGGGCGGCAATGGCAACCAGATCAGGGTTTGAAGCCAGAATCTGGGCCGCCTGTGCTGACATGTCAAAGCTCTTGTACTGAACCGGGATCGGATCGCCATGGGTGATACCAGCTTCTTCCAGCAGTGCCGGATACAGTTTTGTGCCGGCGGCATTGGAGACAACTTCCTCTGAGATGTAGACGATCTCGGCGGTGTCGGACTTGATGCCGTTGGCCTTCAGCGACTTGAGCAAGCGGCCAAACTGCTTGAACTCGTCTTCGGTCAGGCGCCAGCCGTATTTACGGCCTTCAGTCAGGCCCGGAGCCGATGCCGAGGTCGGCATCATCAGAACCTTCAGACGTTCCGCATCATTGAGGGCAACGGCGGATTCACCAGAGGAGAACGGGCCGACGATTGCCAGCACATCGTCGTCCTGCGCCAGTTTGCGCGCGCCGACCGATGCCTGTTTCGGGTCGGAGCCGGTATCGAAACGGACGATCTCAATGGGCTTGCCATTGATGCCGCCTGCGGCATTGATCTCATCAACAGCGATATCAACAGCCGTGAGTGTTGGCTCGCCGACACTCTTCAGGAAACCCGCGGTAACAACGATGTTGCCGATCTTGATGGTGTCTTCGGCCCAGGCGGCGCTTGCAAGAAGCGACATCGCGCCCGCAGCCAGAATTGATTTGATGCTCATGGAAAGTCTCCCTTTGGTGGACAATTTGAGTGCAGTTGCAGTTCCCGCCGGCTTCATGCTTGTGGTCCCGTGAGACCGGTCGCCGGTTCTTCATTTCCGCCCCCGAGATAGGCCTCGGTGAGTGCGGCGTTCTTCGACAGCGCAACGGCGCTGTCCTCAATGACGACTTTGCCAAGCTCAAGGACATAGCCTCGTGCCGCGACATCAAGCGCCATGGTGGTATTCTGTTCGACAAGCAGGATGCTGATGCCGCTCTTGTTGAGCTCGACGATCAGATCAAACAGGCGCGCTACGAAAAGCGGCGACAGCCCGAGCGATGGTTCATCCAGCATGATCAGCCGCGGTCTGCCCACGAGCGCCCGGCCGATTGCCAGCATCTGCTGCTCGCCTCCGGACAGCACACTGGCCTTCATGTCACGGCGTTCTGCCAGATTGGGGAAACGGTCGTAGACTGCGTCCAGATCGCGGGCCACGTCGCGGTCCGAGCGCAGATAGACCCCCATCTGAAGGTTCTCGTGGACTGTCATCGACACGAAGATCTGGCGCCCCTCAGGCACAAGCATCATGCCGGAACTGACGCGCGCGGCCGGGCTGGCACGGGAGAGATCATGGCCGTCATAAGATATGGTACCGGCGGCTGGGCGAACCGCACCTTGCAACGCACGCAGCAAGGAGGTCTTGCCGGCGCCATTTGCGCCAAGCACTGTGACGATCTCGCCTTCGGCAACGCTGAGATCAACACTCTTGACGGCGTGTGTCCGGCCATAGCGGACATCAAGGCCTTTTACATCAAGCAACATCGGTCGCCTCCTTCCCGGCGTGCCGGGTTCCAAGGTAGGCCTCCAGCACATGCGGATCGTTTTGAACCTCAGCCGTCGGACCGTCGTAGATCTTTTCGCCGAAGTTCAGCACCACCGCGTGGTCACACAGGCTGCGCACCAGGCTCATGTCATGCTCGACGACAATCAGCGTCACACCGCTTGCCGCAATCTTCATCAGGAAGTCCTTGAGATTGGCCGTCTCGGTGTTGTTGAGCCCCGCCGCCGGTTCATCCAGCATCAGGATCTTCGGCTTGGCGACGAGTGCCCGCACCACCTCGATCTTCTTGCGGATGCCGTAAGGCAGGGTCGCAACCACTTCACCGGGAAACGTGTCGAGGCCCATCTGGTCGAGCAGGTCTTCGGCTTCGCGCCGCCATTTCGATCTGCCCAATGGCGACAGCATGTTCGCAAGGCTGCCTGCGCGCGCCTGCTGGCCAAGCATGACATTTTCCAACACTGACAAATGCGGCATCAGCCGGATGTTCTGAAACGACCGTGCAATGCCAAGTCCGATACGGTTGCGCGACGGGATTGCCGAGATCTCCTGACCTTCAAGCCGGATCTCGCCGGCGGACGGTTCGTACACACCGGAAATCAGGTTGAAGATGGTGGTCTTGCCGGCGCCGTTGGGTCCGATCAACGCCATCCGCGACCCTGCCGGAACATCGAAACTGACATCGCTGATCACGGCGAGACCACCGAAATTCTTCGAGACATTGGTGAGAGACAACAAGGCGGTCATGCCACCGCTCCCTTGCCGGCATTCGCTTTTCGAAAGCCGATGCGCTCGATCAGCGTTCGCGTAATCAGGCCCTCGGGGCGGAGCACCATCATGGCGATGGTCAATGCTCCAAGGATGACAAACCGCCAGGAATCGTCGGGCGCCGACACTGGCCCTTCGACGCCTGCGAGCCAGTAGACTGAATTTTTCAGGGCCGGCAGGATCGTCCGGAGAGCTTCAGGAAGCAACGTGAAGAACGTTGCCCCCGCGAGCGGCCCCCAGGCTGTCTGCGTTCCACCCAGCAGCACGTAAAGCAGCACATAGATCGAGACGAGTGCATTGAAGCTCTGTATCTCGACGAAATTGAAGGAATGTGCGTAAAGCCCACCCGCCAGCCCTGCGAGCGCACCGCCAATGGCGAAGGCCGCAACCTGCACCCCCCGGACATTGACTCCCATCAGGTCGGTGACAACCTCATCATCGTGCGCAGCGCGCATGGTCAGACCAAAGCGGGTCGACATCAGATAGAAGATAAACACAGTGACGACAGTGGCAGCAATGACCGCGACGTGCCAGTCGATAAAGGCCGGAACCGACAGGCCCATGGCACCGCCGAACGTATCGGAGTTGAGGATCAGCCCGGCGACAACTTCTGCAAAGGCAAAGGTTGCCAGCACCAGATAGACCCCACGGGTTCTCAGCAGCGGGAAGGCGATCAGGTAACCGGTGATACCGGCAACCAGCATACCGACGCCGATCGTGACGGGAACCGGCAGACCGAACGAGGCCGACAGGAACGCCGCGCCATAAGCGCCGATGGCCTGAAATCCTGCGCCGCCAAGATTGAGTTGTCCTGTCGCGACAGGAAGAAAGATGCCGTAGGCGAAAATGATGTTGATCGCCAGGATCGTGAGAATGCCTGCCCAGTAGCCACTCATCTTCAGAGCTTCCCCTTGCCGATGGAATTATGGCCAAACAGGCCTTGAGGACGAACAAACAGGGTCAGCAACAGCAATCCCCAGACAGCAACCTGAACCGTGTCCGCGCCAAAGAAATGGATTGTCAGCATCTCGATCAGTCCGACGATGAGGCCGCCAAGCACGGCACCCCAGATCGAGCCAAGCCCGCCGACCACCATGCCGGCGATTGCCTTGGTGCCGATATCCTCACCCATCTGCGGCGACACCTCGCCATAATTGACTGCAAACAGTGCGCCAGCGAGTCCGCACAGCAGACCGGTGAGCATGAAGACGATCGGAACGACACGCCGGGTGTCCACACCCAGAATGTTGGCAGCGTCGGGATTTTCGGCAATGGCGCGCAAGCCCCGGCCAATGCGGCTGCGCTTGAGCAGCCATGTCAGCCCGACCACAATCAGCACCACCAGAAACAGGCTGACCAGTTGCGGGATGCGGACAAAGATACCGCCAATGTTCATGGTCAGATCAGCACTTGGTCCCGGGAACCGCTGCGCATCGGTTCCGTAACCGATCCGCACCAGGTTTTCGAGCACCAGCAGGAAGCCAAGTGAAGAGACCAGCGGAATGGCGTGTTCGGTTGAATCGCCATACTTGGTCTTGAGATAGCGGAAGGTGAAGCGTTCGACGATGAGCGAAGCCAGGATTGATACCACAACACCGAAAAACAGTGCCAGAGGCCAGGACAATGGCCCTGACAGCCCGAACGGGAGGCCCCAGTAGGCGAGTGCCCAACCAACCATTCCAGCCAGCATGAACAGGGTGGGAATGGTGAAATTCAGAAAATTGAGCACGCCGATCGTCAACGTAAAGGCCACGGCGACCGTGACATAGACGCTTCCGAGCATCACCCCGTTCAGCAATTGCTGTATCAACAACATGAGTTCTTCTCTCGCATTTGTATACAATTAAGGCGAAGCCATTCAAAAGCGATCGTCGAGCTCACCGCTCCAATCGACCACGCCTGACAGCCCGGACCTCACCGGATTCAGATGGCGGGAAAAGTGGGATCACACCCTGATTCAATAAACTTAAACACGCGAATTCCCTCATTATGCGCCTTTTTGGCGCTTGTTTTTAACGTTTTCCGCACAAATGCACTTGCGTACATCAATCGCGAATTATCGGACGCCACTTTGGCTGCCCGCCTCAGATAATCACTCCACTGCGAATTTTTTCGCTTTAAATGTCGTGACATGTTGTACACAATGATTTAGCACTTGAGCCTTGTCAAGCGGAACATTGACGGAGAAAAAACGATAATGAAGGCGGAAAAAGATCGCGTATTGATCGTAGGAGCGGGGCCTGTGGGTCTGGTCTCGGCGTGCTGTCTGTCGCAGGCTGGAATCCCGGTTACTATTGTAGAGACAAGTCGCGAGCTGCCTCGCGATCTTCGGGCCTCGACCTTTCATCCCCCTACCCTCGACATGCTGGACCGCTTTGATGTCAGCAAGAAGCTGGTTGAGCGCGGGCTGGTTTGTCCGACCTGGCAATTCCGCGATCGCAACGAAGGCGTTGTCGCGACATTTGATCTGGGGCTTCTGGCCGGAGAGACAAATCACCCCTACCGGCTTCAGTGCGAACAGTGGAAACTGTCCGAAGAGCTGCGTGATCTGATCGAGGCCGACAGCCAGATCGAGCTTGTTTACGGTGCCAAGGCAACAGGAGTTCGCCAGAACGAGTCCAGTGTAACCCTGACCGTCGAGCATGGTGATGGCAGCCAGGAAGATCTGTCAGGGTCTTATCTGATTGCCTGCGATGGCGCCCGCAGCACCATTCGCAAGACACTCGGGATCTCCTTCGACGGGCTCACCATTCCCGAGATCTTCCTGTCGATGTCCACAAGCTTCGATTTTGTCGAAGCGATTCCGGACCTGGCGCCGATCGCCTATCTCACCGATCCCAGCGAATGGGCAGTTCTCTTGCGCACGCCATCACTCTGGCGCGTGCTGTTGCCTACCGACCCGAACCAGACTGAAGAACAGATCAAGGATCCCGCAGCAATGGAAAGCCGGCTGCAGGCCCTCTGCCCGAAATCTGGCGAGTATGAACTGGTTCATGCCACCGCATACCGGGTTCACCAGCGGGTTGCATCCGCCTATGTGGCAGGCCGTGTCTTCCTTGCCGGGGATTCCGCCCATCTGAACAATCCGCTTGGCGGCATGGGGATGAATGGCGGCATTCATGATGCGGTCAATCTCTGCGACAAGCTCGCCGAGGTCTGGACTGGCAAGGCGCCGATGGAGATTACAGAACGCTACAACCGCCAGCGCCGCAAGGTCGCGATCGAAACCGTGCAGGAACAGTCTCTGCGCAACCGGAAAATGATGGCGGAGAACGATCCTGCCGCCCGGCTCGCCTACCATGACGAGCTGCGCCGTATCGCCGAAGATCCCGCAGCCCACAAGGATTACCTGATGCGCTCCTCGATGATCCAGTCGCTGCGCGATCTCGAGGATGTTGCATAATCCAGACCCGGCACGCCCCATACACTCAGAAAGGACATTCAAGCATGGTCGACAGTCTCGGTTACCGAAAGAAATTCGGCGTCATCGCCCCTTCCACCAACACATCCGTGCAGCCTGAGTTCGACTCGATGCGGCCGGTCGGCGTGACCAATCATTTCTCGCGCATTACCATTCCCGATGATCCGGTCAACAGCGACGAGGATTTCCTCGCCCTGATCGACAACATCCGCGCGGCGATCATGGACTCGATCGATTCCGTCATGACCTGCAGCCCTGACCATCTGGTCATGGGCATGTCGGCAGAGACTTTCTGGGACGGGCTTGACGGTTCGGTCGAGCTGCAAAGGCGGGTCGAAGAGCGCGCCGGCGTCAAGGTGACAATGGGATCGGATGCCTGCCAGGCAGCACTTGCAAAATATGGCGACATCAAACGCATCGGCGTCGTCACGCCCTACATGCCGGTGGGCGACAAGCAGGTAATCAAGTTCTTCACCGACTGCGGCTACGAGGTCGTGCATCTCAAGGGACTCAAATGTCCGAGCCCGATGCAAATCGCCCATGTCAGCGAGCAGGAACTGCGTGACTGTATCAATGAGGTCAACGACGAGAGTGTCGAGGCGATCGTGCAGGTCGGCACCAATCTGGCCATGGCCCGGGTCGCCGGCATTGCCGAATTCTGGCTCGACAAGCCGGTCATCGCCATCAACACGGCGACTTACTGGTACGGGCTGCGCCAGAACGGAATCGACGACAAGGTCCAGGGCTGGGGCTCGCTCCTGTCGCATCACTGAGGCTTCTCGCGGGAACACCATCATGCATTACGATTTCATTCCGATCAGTGAACGCAAGCCGCTGAAATGGCCCAACGGCAAACGGCTGGCTGTCATCCTGACCACCAATCTGGAACACTGGGACAAGGTTCGCGATACGCCAAAACCGTTCTATCCCGGCGGTCCAAGCATTGTCGGCGGCGACCTACCGGGAAATGTCTATGACAACCCCAACTACACCTGGCGCGAATACGGCCAGCGTGTTGGCGTTTGGCGCATGTTCGACATTTTCGATGCGGAGGGCGTGCCCTCCAGCTGCACCATCAATGCCAAGATGGCGTTGGAGCGGCCACAGGTGGTTCAGGCCGCCCTTGACCGCAAATGGGAAATCGTCGCGCACAATTACGTGCAAAGCGAATTGCTGACCGACAACATGTTTGACGAAGATACTGAGCGGGAGGTGATCCGCGCAACGCTGAAGGTCTATGAGGAATTCTGCGGCTACAAGGCGAAGGGCTGGCTCTCGAGTTCGCTGCGCTCGACGCTCAACACCATCGACATCCTGGCAGAAGAAGGTCTGATCTTCACCTGCGACCTGCTCAATGATGACCAGCCCTACATGGTCAAGACGCGCAGCGGCAAGCCGATGGTCTCGATCCCCTACACGTCGGAAGTCAATGATTTCAGCTTCCTGCGCCAGGGTCTCGGCGCCGAAGGCGGCCTACAGATGTTCAAGGAACAGTTCGACTGGCTCTATGCCGAAAGCGAGACCACGGGCAAGTTCATGAATGTCGGTCTGCATCCGCACGTTATTGGTCAGCCCTACCGGATTCGCGCTTTGCGCGACTTTATCCGCTACGCCAAGCAGTTTGACGATGTATGGTTCGCCACGCGCGAAGAAATTGCCGCCTGGTATATGGAAAACCATGCGAGCCATATTGAGGTTGACTGACAATGACGGACTTTGCTGGCGACGATAACTTGGCCAATACCACTTCGAGTGCGAGCCCGAATGAAGATGCCGAGACACAACGTCCCGCCGAAAAGGCCTATCTGGGCATCCGCCAGGCCATCCTGAATGGAAGGCTGAAACCCGGCGATCATCTGCCGGAAGAAATGCTGGCGTCGATGACGGGCACCAGTCGAACACCGGTCCGGGATGCACTGAGGCGGCTGGTCGGTGAAGGCCTGGCAACTGTCAACAACCGCCATCGCTTCGTCACCGACTTCTCTCCCGAAGAGGTATCGATCATCTTCGACATCCGGGCTCAGCACGAAAGTTATGCGGCCTCGATTGCCGCCCAGAAAATCACCTCTGATGAACTGGCGAAGCTGCAACACCTGATTGATGGCATGGCAGAAATCGAAAGCGATCAGAGCGGTGATGTTGTTGGGCGCTTTCTGACGCTCAACACCGAATTTCATGGTGTGATTGTCGATGCTGCCCGCTCGCCCCAGCTCAAACGCTTGACCGCCCCGGCAGCGGCTCTGCCACTGGTTCTCGTCAAGCAATTCGTGATGGATCAGCGCGTCAATGTGGTGCGCTCGAACTGGCAGCACCGGGATATTCTCGCGGCCCTGAGCGCACGCAACAGCGAATGGGCGGCGGCATCCCTGTCGGGCCACATTCTCTCCACCAAACCCAGATTGGGCGACGCATCTCGCGCGCCTAAATGACACCTTCGAGGATCCCCAGATGTCCGAGCTTCGTGACCAACTCAAACGCACGCCGCTGAAACTCAGCGGCTACGTCTCCGGCCGCTTCACCGCTCCGGCTGGTGGCGAGGAAATCGGTGTTATCGATCCGGCGACGGAAACCCGGGTTGCTACCCTGTTTGAATCCTCGGCAGATGAAGTTGATCAGGCAGTCGGTGCAGCCCGCAAGGCGTTCGACAAAGGGCCATGGGGCAGGACAACCGTTGCCGAACGTCAGGTGGCGCTGAACGCGATCCATGACGCCATCCTCGCCCACGCGGATGAACTGGCGATGCTGGAGACCATCAACACAGGCATTCCGCTGGCGCAGACGCGCGGTTTTCACATTCCGCGCGCGGCCTATAATTTCCGTTTCTTTGGCGAGTATATCAACCAATCAGGGGGGGAGGTGTTCACCCAGGAGCCCGGTCTCATGAGCCTGGTCACCTACGACCCCATAGGCGTGTGTGCGCTGATCGGCCCCTGGAACATGCCGCTTGGTCTGACTGCGATGAAGATCGCCGGCGCATTGGCTTTCGGTAATACCTGCGTTGTCAAACCCTCTGAGCTGACACCGCTTACCGTGACGCGCCTGTTCCAGATCATCGAAGGAGTTCTGCCGGACGGCGTGATGAATCTGGTCAATGGCCGCGGACAGGTGACCGGCACGGCGCTTGTCTCGCATCCCGATATCGACATGGTGTCATTTACTGGCGGAACCGTTACCGGTGCGGCGATCCTTCAGTCTCTGGCCAAGGGCATCAAGGGCTCGGCGATGGAACTTGGCGGCAAGTCAGCCAATATCGTCTTTGCCGATGCGGATTTCGATCAGGCCATCGACGCCGCGCTGATGAGCTCCTTCATGAACAACGGGCAGATGTGCCTGGCCGGCAGCCGGATCTTCGTTGACCGGAAAATCTCCGAGCGCTTCGTGGACAGCTTCAGCCGCCGCGTCAAGGCGCTGAAGATCGGTGACCCGACTGTCGCTGGCACCGAGATCGGCCCGATGATCAACCAGGCCCAGAGAGAACGCATGGAGCGTTATGCCGAAAGCGGACTCGGCGAAGGCGCCACATTGCTCGCGGGCGGACATCGTTGCGCCAACTTGAACACCGGCTACTTCTTCGAACCGACCGCCATGCTGGCACCAGGCAATGATCTGGCTATCTGTCAGGAAGAAATCTTCGGCCCGTTCGCAGCGCTGCAGCTTTTCGACGACGAGGACGAGGTCGTCGCCAAGGCCAACGAGAGCGATTTCGGACTTGTCGGCTATGTCTGGACCGACGACCTCAAACGCTCGATGCGTGTAGCTTCGGACCTGCGGACCGGAACCGTCCTCGTCAACACACCGATCGTACGCGATCTGAGAACCGGTTTCGGCGGCTACAAGCAGTCGGGTCTGGGACGCGAAGGGGCCAAGGGATCGCAGGCCATGTTCACTGAAATGAAGACCACCATCATCGCGCGCGAACCACGCAAGATGCCGCGGATGGGGATGGCAGCCGAATGAGCAACATGTCAGCCACCTATCCCTCGCTTGCCCGCCGCACGATCATGGTCACCGGCGGCTCACGCGGTTTGGGCCGGGAGATGGTTCTGGCACTTGCCGCCGCCGGAGCCTCGGTTGCTGTTGTCGGCTCCCGTCCCGGCGCAGCGCTCGACGAAACAGTTGCCGAAGCCAATCGTCTCGGCTCCGGCAAGGCGATTGGCTTGACAGCCGATGTCGCCGATTACGCCCAGTGCGATACAGCCGCAGCTGCAGCGGCTGAAGCCTTTGGCCGCGTCGACGTGCTGGTCAACAATGCCGGGCTCGGTATGCGGCGCGTAAGCGAAACCTTCAACACCGAACCGACCCGGTTTTGGGAAACCGATCCCATTGCCTGGAAAGACATCATAGACACCAATGTCAACGGCGCCTTCAACATGGCTCGCGCGCTTGTGCCAGCAATGGTGACGCGCAGGTTCGGCAAGGTGATCAACATCTCCACCAGCGACCAGACCATGGTCCGTCGCGGCTACGCCCCCTACGGCCCGAGCAAGGCTGCGCTTGAAGCGATGTCGCGTGTCTGGGCACAGGATCTCGCCGGCACCGGTGTCGATGTCAATGTGTACCTGCCGGGTGGGGCAGCCGACACAGACCTGCTCCCGCCAGGCGCCGACAAGAAGGGCGCCGACGGCAATTTGCTGCCGGCGGCCATCATGCGTCGTGCGATCCTCTGGTTGGCGGACGATCAATCCAACGGCATGACCGGCGGGCGCTATATCGCCCGGCTCTGGGATGAGACCCTGCCGCCCTCCGAGGCGGCCGCTGCCAGTTGTCAGCCATCCATTGCCAAACCAGCGATCATGTGAGTGCAAGCATCATGCTGAATTTCGGCACCGCCACTATCGATACGATATCGGATCTCGAACGCTTCGCATTGCCGATAGACCTCCTGTTTCCCGGTCGCTCGGTAGAGACGCTCGAACCGCATCGGGCAGCGCTTGCACCCTACCATGTGGACTTTGATGCTGGTGAAATTCTGCTCGGCGTGCACAGCCATCTGCTTCGCGTCAACGGACGCACGATCCTGATTGATACCTGCGTCGGTGAAGACAAACCGCGGCCGAAGCGTCCGGATTGGGACCAGCGTGCCGCGACCGGCTACCTTGAACGATTGGCAAGAGCCGGGCTCCGGCCCGAGGACATCGATATCGTGATGTGCACCCATCTGCACACCGATCACGTCGGATGGAACACACAGCTGATTGACGGCCGCTGGGTGCCAACTTTCCCTAACGCGCGCTATCTGGTCGGTCGGACCGAGTTTGACCATTGGCAAGCTCAGGAACTGGCATCTCCCGGGGTGCACAATCACGGCTGTTTCAGCGACAGCGTGCTGCCGATCATCGAAGCAGGTCTCGCAGACTTTGTTGAAGACGGGTTTGACATCGGCGGTGGAGTATCTCTGACGGCACTGCCGGGTCACACACCGGGTCAACTCGGCCTCTGCCTGTGCCATGGCACACAACAGGCGCTTTTTTGCGCCGATGCCGTTCATAGCCCTGTACAGGTCTATCAACCGGAGTGGGCGAGCCGCTTTTGCAGCGACCCGGCAATGGCTGTCGATACCCGGCTGAAACTGTTCGACCGCTTTGCCGACACCAGCAACCTTCTGATCCCGGCGCATCTGCGGCATTACTCAGCCATGCGCATCCAGAGCTCAAACAGCGGCGGCTATGTGCCCGACTTCATGCCATGAACAAGCCGCTCGTCCCGTCAATCGGCCTGCTGTTCGTGGCTGCGATGGATCCGCATGAGGTAGGTCATCTGGTCAGCCGGATGCCAGTTGAACGAGGCGATCAGGACACCGTTTTCGGTCACGTAACGGCGCAGCAGCTGCATCGACCAGGACCCCGGCTTCAGACCGAGCTGCCGGATGAAGTCCGCCGGCATCGGCAGCGCGCGAATTTCCTGCACCACTTCTTCAATCGTCGCATCGGCATTCCGCTCCAGCAGTTCAAACAGCGGGCCCTGATGATCCGGGTACGGATCTACCACGTGCTGGAAGCGCTTGGGCACATAGCTCTGCACATAGCAAATCGGTTTTCCTCCCGCTTCCGTCCAACGCACACCGCTGATGCGGATCCATTCCTCCCCGGAAAGACCACCAACCAGCTCCGCAAGCTCCGGATCAAGCGCCACGGTCTTGACCTCCATCACCACGTAATAGGTGTCGATCGCGACCTGAAACAATTCTTCGAGCGAATTGAAGGATTGGAAATAGGTAGACCGGGTCGTATCCGAAATCACCCGCGTTCCCACCCCCTGCTTACGCTCCACATAGCCGCGTTCGCGCAGATAACGCAGCGCTTCGCGAATGGTGGTGCGGCTGCTGTTGAATTCGGCCGACAGCTCCTGCTCCGAGGGCATCAGGCTGCCAATCGGATAGACTCCGTCTGTCAGTCTTTGTTCGAGCTGTTTCTGGATCTGCGCATAACGGGGCAAGCTGTTTTGCGACAGGATTTCCTCTTTGGCGGCCATAGGGGTCTTCCGATGTTCTGTGTCATGCAGAGCGGACGCTCTGCTGTTCCGAATACATCAAATCCCTACAGGAAAACACCGGTCAGAAAGTACCACACTTAAGGTGAGCGCCTCGCATATCTTGTCTGGACATTTACGCATAGAAATATGCTATAGGTAACAACAAGAGGATTCCAACATGGTTGAACGGCACAAGTCGGCCTACAGTCACAGAGCCAAACTCGGCCTGATCACGCCGCCGACCAACACCGTCAATGAAGCGGAATGGGCGCAGATGATGCCGCAGGGGGTGACGTTTCATACTCATCGCATGCCGCTGCATCCCGACACCACCAGCGAAGCCGGCAAGGCCGGACTGATGCAGGATCTCGAAGCGGTTTTCGCCATGCTCAAGCCCGCACGGGTTGATGCCATAGCTTACGCCTGCACCGCCGGATCAATGATCAATCCGGTCGAATCCCTGCCTGAACACCTGACCGAAAGCATGGGTGTGACAGCGGTGACCACTTCGGCCGCGATCATCCGGGCGCTGAAAACACTTTGCGCGACGCGCCTGTCTGTCGCCACTCCCTATCACGACAAGCTCAACCAGCACGAGACCGCGTTTCTTGAGCAGAACGGCTTTATCGTCGACAATCTGATCGGACTTGGCATCGGTTCCAGTGGACCGGCTGACTATATCCGTATTGCTGAAACACCGCTGAAAAAGGTCGCCGACCATGTCCGGGCGGCTTTCGTGCCGGGCAGTGATGCCATTCTGATCACCTGCACCGACTTCCCCACCCTGCCACTGATTGTCGAGCTGGAGCAGGAGTTGGATGTGCCGGTTGTAACATCCAACCAGGCGACATTCTGGGCCATGCTCCGGTCTGTCGGAATCGACGACCGTTTGGAAGGCTTCGGCAGGCTTTTCTCCGATTTCTGATCTCTCCCAAGCAAAAGACCACACAAAAAAAGGAAGGAAAATCCCATGGCAGACCCCCGCCTGAAACAGGCCATTGAGGCCAAGGACTTCATACTCGCCCCCGGCGTTTTCGATCTGATCTCGGCGCTGGTTGCCGACCGCGCCGGTTTCAAGGCGCTTTACGTGACCGGTTACGGCACCGTCGCGTCATACCTCGGCCTTCCGGACGCCGGTATCGCCACCTACCGAGATATGGTCGAGCGCATTGGCCAGATCGTCAAAATGACCAACACCCCGGTGATCGCCGATGCCGATACCGGCTATGGCGGCCTTCTCAACGTCCACCACACCATCCGCGGCTACGAGGATGCCGGTGTGACCGCCATTCAGATCGAAGACCAGGAATTCCCGAAGAAATGCGGCCACACGCCCAACCGCCGGGTCATTCCGCTTGAAGACATGGTGCGCAAGATCCAGGTTGCCAGTGACGCCCGTTCGAGCAGCGATTTCCTGATCATCGCCCGCACGGATTCGCGCACCGGGCTCGGCCTTGATGAAGCCATTCGCCGGGGTGACGCCTACCGCGAAGCCGGCGCTGACGTGGTTTTCATTGAATCGCCGGAATCCGAAGCCGAAATGCAGACGGTTTCCGAACGCATTGACGCTCCCTTGTTTGCCAATATGGTCAATGGTGGCCGGACGCCGATCTTGTCCGCAGACCGGTTGAAGGAACTTGGCTACGCCATCGCCATTCATCCGGCTCTGGGCTTCCTCAGCGTCGGGGCGGCGCTCGACAAGGCCTACAAGGATCTGGCTGACAATGGCATCACATCGCCGGACATCGATCTCTATTCCTTCTCCGAATTCAACAAGCTGCTCGGTTTCGAGGATGTCTGGGAATTCGAGAAGCGCTACGCTGAAATCTGAGGGAGACGTTGATGACGCAGGAACTCGATGACAACTACAAGATCGCCTATGACAACAAGGCGGGCTTTGGAAAGAAGCCCGCCCTGGTGATGGTCGATTTCGCCCAGGGTTATTTTGACCCGGATTGCGTGCTTTATGCCGACGTTGACGATACGCTTGCTTCGGCTTTGCGGGTTCGCGAAGTCGCCCACGAAACAGGAATCCCGGTCATTCTGACCGAAGTGACCTATCAGAAGGGCGGCCGCGACGGGGGCCGCTTCTTCGAAAAGGCGAAGCCGCTTTCGTGTTTCGTCAAAGGCGAAAAGACTGCCGAATTTGCCGAAGGCCTTGTGCCGCGCGATGACGAAATCATCGTGTCCAAGCAATACCCTTCAGCCTTCTTCGGCACATCGCTGGCATCGACGCTGACCGCGATGGGCGTGGACAGCGTCATTCTGACAGGACTGACCACCAGCGGATGTGTCCGCGCCTCCTGCGTTGATTCCATGTCACATGGCTTCACAACAAGCGTTGTCGCCGATGCCTGCGGCGACCGTCACCCGGCGCCGCATGAAGCCAACCTGTTCGACATGAATGCCAAATATGCAGACGTGGTTTCGGAAGACGAAATCATCACTTACATGCGCTCGCTCCAGACGGAACAAGACCATGGATGAGACCACCGCTCCCCGCCGTATCGCCGTCCTCGGCGGCGCCGGCGGCATTGGCCGCAGCCTGGTGGCGCAACTTCAGGCCCAGGGCGACGACATTGTGGTGCTGGACCTTGCTGCCTCGCTTGAACGGCATTCGCTTGACGTGAAAGGCATCGCCATTGATGTCTGCAACGAGAAGTCCGTGACCTCAGCCTTCACTGACCTGGGCAGGCACTGGAGCAAGATTGACGGCTTCGTCAATCTTGCTGGTTACAACAGCGTGTTGCAGCCACTCGCAGACATGTCCGACACCTATTTCGACGAAATCACAAATGGCAATTTGCGTGGTGCTTTCCTGACAGCCAAAGCAGCGCTGCCTTTGATGGCGGACGGCGGCTCGGTGGTGATGATCTCATCCGGTCTGGCTTCCAATGTCAGGCCCGGCTATGGCGCCTATTCGGTCTCCAAGGCGGGCGTTATCGCCATGACCAAGGTGTTTGCGCTCGAAAACGCACCGCGTGTGCGCTTCAACGCCGTAGCACCGGGATTGGTCGATACGGCCTTTTTGCGCGGAGGCACCGGACGTTCGGCAGAAGACGATGAGGCAATCGTCAATCTTGAGGCCTATCGCGCCGCGACCCCCATGCAGCGCGTGGCCCAGCCCGAAGACGTTGTTGGACCAATCGAATTCCTGCTCTCCGAAGCTAGCAGCTTCATGACCGGCCAGGTGCTCTGGGTCAACGGTGGCGGCTACATGCCCTAAACTATAAAGCACACATGCAATGGAGAAACATCCGGCATGAGGCCAAACCAGAAACCAAGTTTCCGCCGGATACTTGGCGGGTAATTGTCCCTTGGGTCAGTGCCAAGACCACGATCTGATTCACAAGGATGCTCCTGATCCTGAACCTGAACAGAAAAAGCTCCGGCTTTGGGACCGAGACTTTTATGTGATGTCCTGATTTTCAAATATGGGGCTGGTTGCGGGGGCCTCATTGCACAGAGGCTTGCTATAGTTCAAATCGGACCGAAGACACCCGCTTTGAGTTGACGACCCATGATGGCACTTGGGGTCGAAGATACTCTTGCGGAACGTGCAAAGACAACGTCAGACCACCCATCCGCATCACCTGAATGGCGGGGCATCTTTTGGATCCCCTGAAGATAGGCTGCCCGCAAACGTGCACGGATGGACAAAGCCGCGTGCCATCGCCCGCGGAGCGAAGCCTTCAAAGGATTTCCCCGCGATGCTATTTTGGCGCTTACGTCTAAACTTTTGCAGAGTCAGCGGCGGCCTCGGGCAATGCCCGCGCCCCTCGCCAGCGGCCTGTATCAACCAGCTCCAGCAAGATTTCACGGCACAGCGCTTCAATTACCGTAACCGCATTGGCCATCGGCCGGTCGGAGGCATGAACCAGGTAAACGTCACGCTGAAGCTCGGGCTTCCGGATCGGCCAGTTCTTGAGACGACCGTCATGCACTTCCCGCGAGATCGCGTGGAAAGGCAGGACGGAATAGCCCATGCCTTCCTCGACCAATTCCTTGATGTTGCCGTAAGAATCGACATCAATGATGGTGTTGAGCTCAAGCCCGCTCTTGCCTGCCAGCCCTTCCAGCAATTCCCGCAAGCCATGATTGAGGCTGGGCAGGATCAGCGGCAAATCCGCAACCTGCTTGTAGGAGATCGATCCAGCGGCGGGAGGCTTGATACCATGCATGGGTTTGATCGGGCCAAGCAGGCACAATTGCTCGCTCAGCACTGAATGCAATGCCAGCGTCCGGTCCTGCACCGGGATGTATAACACGGCAAGATCAATCTTGGCCTCGCGTATCCACTCGGTAATGAAGCCGCTCATGGCTTCGGCAATCGTCAATTTGATACGCGGATAGCGCTTCTTTGCCGCAATGATCAGCGGAACCGACAGGATCTGGCTTATGGTTCCAGGCAGGCCCAGACGCACCTCCCCGCTGGGTTCGACTTCATGACCACGGATCTCTTCGGCAGCGAATGCAAACTGATCAATGATGACGCGGGCGTTGCGCAGCAGTATTTCGCCCGCTTCCGTCGGCAATACGCCATTCGGGCTGCGGAAAAGCAGCTGCGTCTCAAGATCGGCTTCCATGTTGCGAACATGCAGGCTCAGTGCCGGCTGAGCCACGTTCAGCACCGCAGCAGCTTTTGAAAACGAGCCGCTTTCCACGATCGCCACGAAATAGCGCAGTTGCCTGAGATCCAATTTTGCACCCACTTTTTGTGTATGGCCTACCGGAACGGCAGCCATTTTCTTTATACCGGGTGTATCGAGCGGATTGTCAAGGCAGCCAGGCCATTAGCCGACATTACCCATCACTCCGCATTCGGATCAGGCTTGAATTCGGTTCGAATACGGTCACTGTCTTCACCCAGCCTGGGCACTCTGCCCAGCGCCGGTTGCTCTCCGTCGACAAGAAAACCCGGCGCCAGAATCCGCACCGGACCGCTTGGCGTCTCGACCGTCGTGTAACGGTTTTGCGGATGAGCGGCGACATCTTCAAGCGTGCTGATGCGGCCATAGGCTATGCGGGCCGACTGCAACCGCTCGGCCATCTCATCGCGCGACAGCGCCGCAATTATCGGAATGATCTCGGCATCAAGCGCGGACCGGTTGGCGACCCGCTGGCTGTTGCTGTTAAAGCGTTTATCGCTGGCGAGATCCGGACGGGCAAGCGCCTCGCTGCACAGCATCTGCCACTCGCGTTCGTTCTGGATCGAAAACAGGATCGACTTGGCGTCATTGCAGACATAGGCGCCATAGGGAGCAATCGTCGGATGCTTGAGCCCGCTGCGCCCGGGAACCCTGCCACCATAGACATATTGCAGATAGGGAACGTTCATCCAGTCCGACAGGGCATGGTAAAGCGAGACCGCGATATGACGGCCCGCGCCCGTCATCGTGCGGGCATAGAGCGCCTGCATCACCGCCTGGGTCGCGGTCATGCCGGCGGCAATATCGCAAACCGAAACCCCCACCCGGGCCGAACCGTGTTCGTTGCCGGTAATAGCCGAAAGCCCGGTTTCAGCCTGGACCAGCAGGTCATAGGCCTTGAGGTCGCGCAACGGACCTTCATCGCCATAGCCGGAGATCGAACAGGTGATCAGCCGCGGATAGCGCTGCCTGAGATCATCCGGCGCGAACCCCAACCGGTCAATCACGCCCGGAGCAAGGTTCTGGATGAAGATATCCGCCTCGGCGACAATCTCGGCCAGAACCTGCTTGTCAGCCTCAAGCTTGAGATCGAGGCACAGGGATTCCTTGCCGCGGTTGAGCCAAACGAAATAGGCGCTCTCGCCTTGCACCAGATGATCATATTCCCGGGCGAAATCGCCTTCCGGCCGCTCAACCTTGATGACGCGTGCACCGGCATCTGCGAGCCTGCTGGAAAGATAGGGCGCCGCGACGGCCTGTTCGATTGAAACGACCAGCAAACCGTCGAGATCCTTTTTCATCGCCAATGCCTGTCCCTGTGCAGTGTCCACACAGCCGTCCATGCGGCTGCCTTCCGAGTGATCATCGCTGATTTTGGCTATCACCACAAATAACACTGAAATGGGGAGGCGATAACTACACGATATAACGCGTTGTCCTCCACGGGACCGTCGCCCTGCATAAGAGAACGCGATGGTTGCGTTATCAAAAAGCTATTGGCGGGCACTTGGCTGATCAGCCTATCGTCCCAAATCTCATGTTCTTTTTCCGATCGCAACACCTGGTGAAACCCATGCCCGACCCGTCGCTTCTGCTTTTCGTGCCGGCCGACAGGCCCGAGCGCTATGCTGGGGCTGCAGCCTCAGGTGCGGATGCCGTCATCATTGATCTTGAAGATGCGCCCGCGCCCGACAAATTCGCAATAATCACGACCGGCACTCAAACAGGCACATACCATGACCCAGATTACACCGATCCTCGGCGCTTACGTCGCCGGCCTCCGTTATGATGACCTTCCGGCAGAGGTTCCACAGCGGGCCAGGAACCTGATGATCGATCTGGTCGGCTCCATCGTGCGGGCCGGACGCGAGGCAGATTCCACCGCCTCCATCATGCAGATGATCGAGCGGCTTGGCCTTGGCGCTGAAGGCGAGGCCCGTGTGTTCGGACAGAAACGCCGCTATGGCCCGGCCACCGCCGCTCTGCTCAACGGCATCCTCGGCCATTCGCTGGATTTCGATGACACCCATGCGGACAGCTCGCTGCATCCGAGCGCTCCGGTGGTTCCGGCAGCGCTGGCAGCAGCGGAGATGACCGGCGCATCGGGCCGCGACCTGCTTGTCGCAATCGTTGCCGGCTTCGAGGTCTGCTGCCGGCTTGGCAACGCGCTCGATCCAACCTCGCATTATGCGCGCGGATTTCATCCCACCGCGACGGCCGGGACATTCGGCGCGGCAGCTGCCGCCGGAAAGCTGCTTGGCCTTGATGCTGCAGGCATTGCCTCGGCTTTCGGCGTGGCAGCAAGTCAGGCCGCCGGGTCGTTGCAGTTTCTGGTCAATGGCGGCTGGAACAAGCGTTACCAGGTGGGTGCCGCAGCCATGAATGGCCTGATCGCCGCGACACTGGCAAGTGAAGGCTTTGCCGGCGCCGCCAATGCCATCGAAGGCAAGCACGGATTTTTGCATGGCTACACCGACAATGCCCGCCCCGACATGGCGACAGCCGGTCTCGGTTCTATCTATGAGACCATGAAGATCGGCATGAAACCTTATCCCAGTTGCCGTTACACCCACGCCGCGATCGATGGATTGGTTGCACTGCGCAAAGAACATGGCTGGTCCGCAGATGATGTGATCGATGTCACCGTCGGTCTGCACCGCAATGGCATCGTTCTCACGGGTGCTCCGCTTGAGGAAAAGCAACGCCCTCAAAGCATTGTCGATGGCCAGTTCTCCATGCCTTTTACAGCCGCTGTGGCATTGCATCAGGGCAGCTTTGGCTGGGACGATTATGCGCTGCTGGGCGACCCCGGCATAGAAGCCATCGCCGCCAGGATCAATGTGTGTCAGGATGAACGTCTCGAAGGCCTGCGCCATCCATTCGGCGCGCACATTGGCGTCCGCACCGCTGAAGGCAGCTTCCCGCTGATGATCCACGACCCGTCGGGAGAACCCGACAGCTTTCCACCGCCCGAGCGAATGGAAGAAAAATTCATGACGCTTGCACGCCCTGTACTCGGCAATGCAGCTTCCGCGCTCTACACAAGGCTTTCCGCGATGGAAGACATCGCCGATATCCGCAATTTGCTGGATTGACGGTCCGCCTCATCTATACATCCAATGTATGGATGCTCTCACCGAATGCTATTTGAAGTCATGGCGGCCGAACTCTATCGTGTGGCAGATTGCAAGTAAGGAGCGATGATGTCCGGGATCGTTGAAGACCATGCCGAAATCCGTGAGGAAGTGGTCAAACTCTGCGCCGGCTTCCCCGGGGAGTACTGGCAGAAGCTTGATCACGACAATTCCTATCCTTCCGAGTTCGTCGCCGCACTGACTGAGGCTGGCTATCTGGCAGCGCTGATTCCGGAAGAATATGGCGGGTCCGGTTTGCCTCTTTCTGCTGCCGCCGCGATCCTTGAGGAAATTCAGCGCTCGGGTTGCAATGGCGGCGCCTGCCATGCGCAAATGTACATCATGGGTGCGATCCTCAGGCATGGCAGCGACGCCCAGAAGCAGAAATACCTGCCCGAAATCGCAGCTGGAAAACTCCGCCTGCAGGCCTTCGGCGTCACCGAACCCGGCAGTGGCACCGACACCACCTCGATCAAGACCTTCGCCACTCGAGACGGTGACGACTACGTCATCAACGGCCAGAAAATCTGGACCTCGCGCGCAGAACATTCCGATCTGATGCTGCTGCTGGCCCGAACCACGCCCAAGGACGCCGTCGCCAAGAAGACCGATGGGCTGTCGGTGTTCATCGTCGACATGCGCAAAGCGAGGAAGGCTGGCATGACCATCCGCCCGATCCGGGCGATGATGAACCACTCGACGACCGAAGTGTTCTTCGACAACGTCCGCATTCCGGCCGAAAATCTGATCGGCGAAGAGGGCAAGGGTTTCCGCTACATCCTCTCGGGAATGAATGCCGAACGCATCCTGATTGCAGCCGAATGCGTCGGCGATGCCAAATGGTTCACCCAAAAATCCAGCACATACGCCAATGAGCGCGTGGTGTTTGGCCGCCCTATCGGACAGAACCAGGGCATCCAGTTCCCCATCGCCCGCGCCTACGCCCAGATGAAAGCCGCGGAGCTGCTGGTCCGCGATGCTTGCACGCACTACGAGCGAGGCGAGAATTGCGGTGAGGAAGCCAATATCGCAAAAATGATGGCCGCCGAGGCCTCCTGGGCTGCCGCTGAAGCCTGCGTCCAGACTCACGGCGGCTTCGCCTTCGCCGAAGAATATGACGTCGAGCGCAAGTTCCGCGAAACCCGGCTCTATCAGGTAGCCCCGATCTCGACCAATCTGATCCTGAGCTACATTGCCGAGCATGTGCTTGGCATGCCGCGATCCTATTGATCAGGAGAAAACGACCGTGTGTGACCTCGATATCGATCATCTGCGCAGCTGGATTGGCCGCACGCAGGAAAAGTCCGACACGATCACGCCACGCCTTGCCGAAAGCTTCAACGCCCTCTTCGACATCAGTTCCGGTCTGGAATCGGGAGACACGGTTCCCCTCGGCATCCATTGGTGTCTGGCGCCGGACATCGTTCCGATGAACGAGCTGGGTCCGGACGGCCATCCGGCGCGCGGCGGTTTTCTGCCACCGGTACCCTTGCCGCGGCGCATGTGGGCCGGCAGCGAGATCGAATTTTCAGGCTGCTTCAAGATTGGCGATACCGTAACAAAACGCTCGCGCATCGAAGATGTGACCGCAAAGTCCGGGCGCAGCGGTGCACTGGTATTCGTTACCGTTCGGCATAAGTATCTGACGCCCCGCGGGGTGATTCTGAGTGAACGTCAGGATATCGTCTATCGTGAACAGGCGAGCAAATCTGCTGCCGCACCCGCCGCCAAGACGGAAAGCAGCCCGGCGGCAGACCCGGAAGCCGCCGCCCCTTCCCGGACCATCGACGCGTCGGCAACTTTGCTGTTCCGCTATTCGGCCCTGACCTTCAACGGCCACCGGATTCACTACGACCTGCCCTACACAACCGAGGTGGAGCGGTATCCGGGCCTCGTATTCCACGGCCCGTTACAGGCCACCTATCTCATGCGTCTTGCTGCAGACACATCGACCGGGTCGCTCCGGACCTTCGCCTATCGATCGGTGGCTCCATTGTTTGCAGGTGGAACTGTCTCGATCCATGCAAAGCTTACAAAGGCGGGCATCGACTTGTGGGTCGCCGATCACCAGGGGTCACCCACAATGACGGCAACGGCCAGCTTGGCGATCCAGTAGTACTGGTCTCATCCCGAGCGGCACTTGCCCGAGGCTGGCTCATGGGAGCCAGCTATAGCCTGCCCTGCTCCTCAAGCACCTTTCGCGCCACACGAAAACACTCCAGCGCCTGCGGCACACCGCAATAGATGCCAATGACATGAATGATGGCACGGATCTCTTCCGTGGTGACACCATTGGTAAGAGCGCCACGACAATGGATCTCCCATTCAGTCATTTTTCCGAGAGCGCCGATCATGGAGAGGTTCATCATCGAGCGGGTCTTGGCATCGATCACGTCATCGCCCCAACCAAATCCCCAGCACCATGCCGTCATCGCTTCCTGAAACGGACGGCTGAAATCATCGGCGGCTTCGAGGTTTTTCTCGACATACCCCGCACCAAGTGTTGCCTTGCGGCGTTCAAGTCCTTTGCGAAACAGCTCTTCGTCAAATGTGTCGGCCATATTCATGCCCCCGGTCAGATTTGCAATGCCACGTGCTTTAGCACAGTTTCAAAACATGTTTGCTCAGTTGTCCTTCACCCGATGGATCAGAGCGTCCACGGCCCGGACACCGTCCTGATAGACAAAGAGCGGGTTGATCTCAATCTCGGCAATGGAGTGAGAATTGGCCATCACATAGTCACCCGGATCTGCCAGCGTCTGGCAGAGAGCATCGACGTCTACGACAGGTTTGTCGCGGAAACCGCCGAGCAGACCGGCAATTTTCAAGCGTCCGATTGCGTTTTGGATATCTTGAGCGGTGGCGGGCAACAACAGGGTTTCCGCATCAGCCAGGAGTTCGACCAGGAAAGCATCCGTCACAGCGCCTGGATCATAACGGCTAACCGCTGCCTTCATGCGCGTGACAGCGGCGCGAACCGCATCACCATCCCCCAACCCAACGCGACAGCGCCGGCTTCGGTTTTGTGCGCGAGCTTCGAACCCACCATTTTCAATACTACCGGATAACCAAGCGTGTCAGCTTTGACAGGCGCTGCCTTGCCGGTAGTCCTCGCGCCTTCGGGAACCGAAATTCCGGCAGCCCGCAGAAGGTCCTTGCCTTCAGCCTCACTGATCGTTTCCATCGCGTCGTGCATCGGTGCGAACTCGGTCGTGAAGTTGAAAACCCTGCGGACGTAAGGGAATAGCCTAGGACGCTCCACACTCGCCGCCCGCACTTGCCGACGCTAACGCTTGAATCGGGATTTTAACACCTCTCGTATTGGCCGGGCTGACTATGGCTGCCTTGCAGCGTTTTTTGCCTTTTAAGAATATAATATTCCTCATAGTTGATTCCCGGAACGCCGCGTGCTAGCTATTCCCTCAACTTGAAACGGAGGCACTCGTCGATGTGCGGCATTGTAGGATTGTTCCTGAAAGACCGGGCTCTTGAACCGCAACTTGGCCAGTTGCTATCCGACATGCTGATCACCATGACGGACCGCGGGCCCGATTCCGCAGGCATTGCCATTTACGGAGCCGCCACTGGCGGACGCGCGAAAGTCACTGTCCAGTCCCCGGACCCGGCCGAGGATTTTGATGGTCTGGGCGAAGCGCTCAAGACAGCTGGCCTTGACGCTGAAGTCACGGTCAAAAGCACTCACGCCGTTATCGCCGTCGCTACCGACCAGGCCCACCGCATCCGCACCATACTGGCCGAGCTTCGTCCGGCCATGCGCATCATGGGATCCGGCGACTGTGTCGAGATCTACAAGGAAACCGGCCTGCCCAAGGATGTCGTCGCCCGCTTCGATGTGAGATCGATGCAGGGCTCGCACGGCATTGGCCACACCCGCATGGCAACGGAAAGCGCTGTGACAACACTCGGCGCACACCCGTTCTCGACAGGCGCGGACCAATGCCTGGTCCACAATGGATCGCTGTCCAACCACAACAACCTTCGCCGCGAACTGGTGCGCGAGGGCATTGCCTTCGAGACCCAGAACGATTCCGAGGTCGCTGCAGCCTACATCACCGCCGAGATGGCCAAGGGCAAGGATCTGGGCGAGGCCCTGACCGGCGCGCTCGATGATCTCGATGGGTTCTTCACTTTTGTGGTTGGCACCAAGTCAGGCTTTGGCGTGGTTCGCGATCCGATCGCTTGCAAGCCCGCGGTCATGGCAGAGACCGATCAGTACGTTGCCTTCGGCTCCGAATATCGGGCACTGGTCAACCTGCCGGGCATCGAAACCGCCCGTGTCTGGGAGCCGGAACCGGCGACCGTCTATTTCTGGGACCATGAAAAGGCCGCCTGAGACTCTCAACGGCGCCTATTGAGGAAGTTCTGTTCAATGCCAGTTTTCGACCTGTCACGCACTCCGCTGCGCGAGTTCAATTCGGCTCTTCATGAGCTCCCGTCGGGCGCAAACGACTCCGTTTTTGAAGTCGACAATCCACGCGGCCTCCATGCCGTGGCCGTCGGCATCGACACGCCGGTCACGGTCGATGTCCGCGGATCCGTCGGCTATTATTGCGCAGGCATGAATGATGGCGGCACCGTAACCATCCACGGTTCAGCCGGCCCGGGAGTGGCCGAAAACATGATGTCGGGCAAGGTTGTGATCGAGGGCGACGCCTCGCAATATGCGGGTGCCACCGGTCACGGCGGCCTCCTTGTCATCAAGGGAAATGCGGCGTCGCGCTGCGGAATCTCGATGAAGGGCATCGACATCGTGGTTCACGGCAACATCGGCCATATGTCCGCCTTCATGGGCCAGTCCGGACATCTTGTTGTTCTGGGTGATGCAGGAGATGCACTCGGAGACAGCCTTTATGAGGCAAAGCTCTTTGTCCGCGGCAGTGTGAAGAGCCTCGGCGCCGATTGCACCGAAAAGCCGATGCGCCCGGAACATCTCGAGAAGCTTGCCGAGCTCTTGAAGAAAGCCGGCGCGGAAGGCGTGAAGCCGGAAGAGTTCAAGCGCTATGGATCAGCGCGCCAGCTCTACAACTTCAATATCGACAACGCTGACGCTTATTAAGGCGAGGGATTACCATGAGCTATCAGAACCCCCATACTCCCCCGCGCAAATCGGCGACATTCGACGACAGCACAATGGCCGAGATCCGTCGCGCTGCCGCCACCGGCATTTATGATATCCGCGGCGCCGGTACCAAACGCAAGGTGCCGCATTTCGATGATTTGCTGTTCCTCGGCGCCTCCATCTCGCGTTACCCGCTGGAAGGCTACCGTGAGAAATGCGACACTTCGGTGGTACTGGGCACCCGCCACGCCAGGAAGCCTATTCATCTCAAAACCCCCATCACCATCGCCGGCATGAGCTTCGGTGCACTGTCCGGCAATGCCAAGGAAGCACTTGGCCGCGGCGCAACGATTGCAGGCACCTCAACAACCACCGGTGACGGCGGCATGACCGATGAAGAGCGCGGTCACAGCGAATTGCTTGTCTACCAGTATCTGCCATCCCGCTACGGCATGAACCTGAAGGATCTGCGCCGTGCCGATGCGATCGAGATCGTTGTCGGTCAGGGCGCCAAGCCCGGCGGCGGCGGCATGCTGCTCGGACAGAAAATCTCCGACCGCGTTGCCGGCATGCGCAATCTGCCCAAGGGGATCGACCAGCGTTCGGCCTGCCGTCATCCCGACTGGACCGGGCCTGACGATCTGGAAATCAAGATCCTTGAGCTGCGTGAAATCACCGACTGGCAGACACCGATCTACATCAAGATCGGCGGTTCACGCCCCTATTACGACACCGCGCTCGCCGTGAAGGCAGGCGCCGATGTTGTGGTGCTGGACGGCATGCAGGGCGGCACCGCTGCTACGCAGGATGTCTTCATTGAACATGTCGGCATGCCGACACTTGCCTGTATCCGCCCTGCGGTTCAGGCGCTTCAGGAACTGGGCATGCATCGCAAGGTGCAGCTGGTCGTCTCCGGCGGTATCCGCTCCGGCGCGGATGTGGCAAAGGCCTTGGCGCTTGGCGCTGACGCCGTCGCCATCGGCACCGCCGCACTCGTAGCCCTTGGCGACAATGATCCCAAATGGGAAGAGGACTACCAGAAGCTCGGAACCACCGCCGGAGCCTATGACGACTGGCATGAAGGCAGGGACCCGGCCGGTATCACCACACAGGACCCCGAGCTTGCTGCGCGACTGGACCCCATCGCCGGCGGCCGCCGCCTCGCCAATTACCTCAAGGTGATGACGCTGGAAGCCCAGACGATTGCCCGGGCTTGCGGCAAAAACCATTTGCACAATCTCGAGCCCGAGGATCTGGTCGCCTTGACCATGGAAGCCGCCGCAATGGCGCAGATCCCGCTTGCCGGGACCAGTTGGTATCCGGGCAAGGCTGGCTTCTGAACATATTCTGGGAGATGGCGCTTTCGGGAGGATGCAGCTGACTGACGGACATCGTGACAAATAAAAAAGGGGAATGATGTGACACTGGACCTGGCAGCCTTCGCGGCCGAAAAGGGCATAAAATACTTCATGATCAGCTTTACGGACCTGTTTGGCGGCCAACGCGCCAAACTTGTCCCGGCCGAGGCAATCGCCGACATGCAGAAGGAAGGCGCGGGCTTCGCCGGTTTTGCCACCTGGCTTGATCTCACCCCGGCTCACCCCGATCTGTTCGCGATTCCGGATCCATCATCTGTGATCCAGCTGCCCTGGAAGAAAGATGTGGCGTGGGTCGCAGCAGACTGTGTGATGGACGACAAGCCGGTCGATCAGGCGCCGCGCGTGATCCTCAAGAAACTTGTCGCCGAAGCGGCTGAAGCGGGACTTCGGGTCAAGACCGGCGTCGAGCCGGAATTCTTCCTGATCTCGCCGGACGGGTCGGAAATTTCCGACCAGTATGACACCGCCGAGAAGCCCTGTTACGACCAGCAGGCCGTGATGCGGCGCTACGATGTGATTGCCGAAATCTGCGATCACATGCTGGAAATGGGCTGGAAGCCCTACCAGAACGACCATGAAGACGCCAACGGCCAGTTCGAAATGAACTGGGAGTATGACGACGCGCTTCAGACCGCCGACAAGCATTCCTTCTTCAAGTTCATGGTCAAATCTGTAGCCGAAAAGCACGGGCTGCGTGCCACCTTCATGCCCAAACCCTTCAAGGGCCTGACCGGAAATGGCTGCCACGCCCATATTTCAGTTTGGGATCTCGACGGCGAGGCCAATGCCTTCGCCGACACGGACATGCCGTTTGGTTTGTCGGCCCAAGGCAGAACCTTCCTCGGTGGCATCATGAAGCACGCCTCCGCTCTTGCTGCGGTGACCAACCCGACGGTCAATTCCTACAAGCGCATCAATGCACCGCGGACCGTATCCGGAGCAACCTGGGCGCCCAACACCGTGACCTGGACCGGCAACAACCGCACCCACATGGTGCGTGTCCCCGGACCTGGCCGCTTCGAACTCAGGCTGCCCGACGGCGCCGTCAATCCCTACCTGCTGCAGTCGATCATCATCGCTGCCGGCCTGTCAGGGATCCGGACACAGGCCGATCCTGGCCCCCATTATGACATCGACATGTACCGCGACGGCCATACGGTCATCGATGCTCCGAAGCTGCCACTCAACCTGCTCGATGCCTTGCGCGAATACGAAAAGGACACCGAGCTTCAACAGGCTCTTGGCTCCGATTTTTCCGAAGCCTTCGTCAAGCTCAAGAAAGGTGAATGGGACAGCCATTGTGCGCAGTTCACCGCCTGGGAACACCAGACAACACTGGATGTCTGATACCCCCTGACGCGACACCAACCAGCCCCGGGTTCATCCCGGGGCTTTCCGTTACCCCTGACTGAGAGACCTTACATGACGAAGTTCGTCCTGACCGTAACCTGCCCCTCCACCCGCGGCATTGTTGCAGCCATCTCCGGCTATCTTGCGGAAAAGGGCTGCAACATCGTCGACAGCTCTCAGTTCGATGATCTTGAGACTGGCAGGTTCTTCATGCGGGTTGGCTTTGTCTCAGAACAGGCTGCAACGCGCGATGAGCTCCTCAAGGGCATAAAGCCAATTGCCGACAAGTTCAGCATGGAGACCGCGATCCACGATCAGTCGGAGCGGATGAAAGTCATGCTGATGGTCTCCCGCTTCGGCCACTGCCTGAATGACATTCTCTATCGCTGGCGGATCGGAGCTCTGCCGATCGATATTGTCGGGGTTGTTTCCAACCACTTCGACTATCAGAAGGTTGTCGTCAATCACGACATACCGTTTCACCACATCCCGGTGACCAAAGACAACAAGCCACAGGCCGAAGCAAAGATCATGGAGCTGGCTGAAAGCACCGGCACCGAGCTTGTCGTGCTCGCACGTTACATGCAGGTGCTGTCGGATACGATGTGCGAAAAGATGTCAGGTCGCATCATCAACATCCACCACTCGTTTCTGCCAAGTTTCAAGGGCGCGAATCCTTACAAACAGGCCTACCAGCGCGGCGTCAAACTGATCGGAGCGACAGCACATTATGTCACCGCCGATCTCGACGAAGGCCCGATTATCGAGCAGGATATTGCCAGCGTGACCCATGCCCAAAGCCCCGGTGACTACGTCTCGCTTGGCCGGGACGTCGAGGCGCGGGTTCTCTCGCGCGCCATTCACGCCCATATCCATCGCCGGGTTTTCCTCAACGGCAACCGCACCATCGTCTTCCCGCCAAGTCCCGGGTCCTACGCATCCGAAAGAATGGGCTGACCACGGAGAAGCCAGCACCGGACAGGTCCCGATTGCCGGTTTTGTAGAAAGCTGCATTGGCGCCAGCATCGCTTGGCAACCTCAACCATCACGCAGCAGGAGTGCTCAGCGAACCTGATCGCCTCAGGCGAATTCACGGCTCATCAAGTCCAGATCATCCCAGAAGCTTTCCGCAAAGCTACGAAGCACCAGGAGTTCAAAAGTATCCGTATCCGTGCGGGTGATGTGAGCCGCGATATGGCCAAACAGCGTTGTCGTCGCATGGCCTACCGGAAATGCGACGTGCGCAAGATCAACCGCTGTGCCCTTGGCCAACATGCGCTCTACCGATGGCCCCTTCACGCTGATCCGTACCCTGCCGTGAGTTTGATCCACCACCTCGGCCGTGGGCTGCAACGCGTGACAAAGCGCATCCATGTCTGCATCCGAACATGCCTGCTCACCGACAAGAAGCCATTGCCCCGGCGCAAGAGCCCGGATCGCAAGCGGCAGATGGTCGGGCAATCTTTCCGCAATGTCGGCGGCAACATCACCATCGCTGACCTTCGAGAGCACCTGAATGACACGCCCTTCCGTCATTGCCTTGATGGCAATTCCGTTGCGTTCGATCGCCGGTCTGTCGCCAAGAGCCGGGCGGGACCTGATCTGGACCTTCGATTTTTCTGTCTCAGACATGGAGCTTCTCATTGGCTGGATCGACAAACACCGGACTGCACAACCGGCAGGCGACAAACTCATTGTGGAGACCGTTCCAAACCACGACTTCCTCACCGTGACGTTCCGAACCACCCTTGACCAGCGCCAGGCCGATGGTCGACCCGAGATGTGGGGAATACGCGCTGGAGGTAACATGGCCCTGGTCGTTTTCAAGTGTCGCCGCTGCATCTTTGCTCAGAATGTGAGAACCGCTGCGGAAACTGGATTTCGCATCGAGCGGAACAACCCCCACCAGCTGGGCACGCTCTGGTCCGGTGAGCCCTTCGCGGCCCACCATGTGCTTGCCGATGAAGTCCGGCTTGATTGAGGAGACCATCTTGCCGAAACCCAGATCCGCGGGCACCACCGTGCCGTTGATCTCGTTGTGCGTGACATGGCCTTTTTCGATGCGCAACACGCTAAGGGCCTCGATGCCATAGGGCTGGAGTCCGTGCTCCTGCCCGGCCTGCATCAAGGCGTCAGCGATGCCTTCTGCAAAACCCGCAGGCACAGCCAGCTCGAACGCCAGTTCGCCGGAAAAAGAAATCCGGAACAACCGGCCCAGCAATTGCCCACCGCACAGAGAGACTTCTCTCGCGGCAAGGAATGGAAAGGCCTCGTTCGAGATGTCTTCATCAACGAGTTGCTGCAAGATAAGCCGTGCCTTGGGTCCGGCTATGGCCATCTGCGCCCATTGATCTGTCACCGAGGCCAGCCGGACGTCAAGTCCCGGCCAAAGCGCCTGCGCACAAAACTCCAGATGGGTCATGACCCCTGCCGCATAAGCCGTTGTCGTGGTCATAAAAAAGCGCTGGTCACCGAGCCGGCTGGTCGTGCCGTCATCATAGATATGACCATCTTCACGCAGCATCAGACCGTAACGTGCTTTGCCCACCGGCAATTTCATGAATCCGTTGGCGTAGACCCGGTTGAGAAATTCGGCTGCATCAGCTCCGGCGATCTCGATCTTGCCAAGCATGGAGACATCGCAAATGCCTGCGTTCTCTCGGACATTGAGGACTTCGCGGTCCACACTCTCCCGCCACGTCGTTTCGCCGTTTTTCGGAAACCAGGCCGAGCGATACCAGAGCCCGGTCTCGACGAAGATCGCGCCGTTTTTCTCCGCCCAATCATGCAGAGGGGACTTGCGCACCGGCTGAAAATGCTTGCCGTGAGACATACCGGTCAAGGCACCGAAGGAAACCGGTGTGTAGAACGGTCGGAATGTGGTCGTACCGATCTTTTCCGGTGTGATGCCCCGCGCTTCGGCCAGAAGCCCGATGGCGTTGACGTTCGACAGCTTGCCCTGATCGGTCGCCATGCCATTGGTGGTGTAGCGCTTGGCAAGTTCGACATCACCATAGCCCTCGCGCACCGCCAGACCGAGATCCTTTGTGTGAACGTCATTCTGATAGTCCACGAAGGCTTTGCTTTTGGAACCTGGGATCGACCACAGCGGCTTTGCAGGCGGGCAAAGCGTCTCGCCCTCGATTGCCCCTGATTCTGCCGGACTTGCGCTGAAACCTAGGTTTTCAACAAGCGCTGCAGCCTGTGTCGCACCTTCATCAAGGCAGGCCCGGATGCCGTCTGTCGCCTTGGCTGATCCTGCAAGAGCCAGGCTGTTCTCACCCTGCGGAGCCAGGAAACAGGCATGCTCATCCGACCAGTTCGGTTTGTTGCCGCGATGACAGGCAAGACTGATGATCGGACTGAAGCCGCCCGACATCGCCAGCGCATCGACCCGCAGGGTTTCCCTCTGTCCGTCTTTCAGGACTGTAAGTGATGAAAGCGCCCTGCCGCCATGCGCATCGCTGACAACGGCCCCTTTGATGACCCGTGCAGCCCCTGCGTAGCCTGACACGGCTCCATCCGGTCGGCTGTCAACGATAGCTTCGACATGGATGCCGGATGCCACAAGATCAGCCGCCAGGGCATAACCGCTGTCATTGGTGGTGAAAATCGCGATCGACCGACCCGGTGCCACGCCATAGCGGTTGAGATAGCTGCGCATGGCGCCGGCCATCATAACGCCCGGAATGTCATTGCCGCCAAACACCAGAGGACGTTCCTCCGCACCAGTGGCAAGCAGCGCCTGTTTGGCGGCAATGCGCCAAAGCCGCTCGACCGGCACATTCGCCAAAGGCTCACCGACGTGTTTTTGAACCCGCTCGACGGCGCCGAAGACATTGCCGTCATACCAGCCAAACGCCGTCGTACGGGTCAGGATCCGTACGTTCTCAAGCGCCTGCAACTCGGCAACAAGTTGTGCTGCGAAAGCGGGAGCGGACACACCGCCGATTTGAGCGGTCTCGGACAGCAGCGAGCCGCCGGCAACCGAATGCTCGTCGACAATAATCACCCGCGCCCCGGCACGTCCCGCCGTCTGCGCTGCAGCAAGACCTGCTGGACCGGACCCGATCACCAGCAGATCGCAATGTGCCCAGCATTTCTCGTAGTTGTCAGGATCGGCTTCGTAAGTGGCCTTGCCGAGACCCGCCGCCCGGCGGATCAGAGGTTCGTAAAGCTTTTCCCACAGCGGCGCCGGCCACATGAACGTCTTGTAATAGAAACCTGCGCCAAGAAACGGGGATATGAGACCCGTCACGGACCCCATATCGAAGTCGAGGGAGGGCCAGCGGTTCTGGCTTCTTGCCTCAAGCCCGGAATACAAGTCCTGCATGGTCGCACGGGTGTTCGGCTCGGTGCGTCCACCATTTCCTATGGTCACGAGCGCATTCGGCTCGGCTGCGCCGGCCGTCAGAATGCCGCGCGGGCGGTGATATTTGAAACTGCGCCCGACCAGTTGCCGACCATTGGCAAGCAACGCCGAGGCGAGGCTGTCTCCGGCCATGCCCTGCATTCGCTTGCCGTCGAAAGTAAAGGCGACCTTGCTGTTACGGTCAATCAGACCACCTTGGGAAAGACGATAGGAACTCATGCCACATCCCCGATGCCGGATACTGACGCATCCCTTGTGCTTTCGATTTCATGCGTTGCCGTGTCACGGGTCACCACCAGCCAGCGGCGGCACCCGGATGTGTGATGCCAGTACTCCTGATAACCGCCACGTGGATTGTCGCGCAGATAGACATACTCGAACCACGCGTCCGAGGGGGCGTCAGCAGCAGGGCGTGTCAGCACCGCCCCCTTGATCGTGAACTCTTCCTTCGGTCTGGCGCCGCAATGCGGGCAGGAAACGAGACTTGCCATATCAGTGATCCTTGATCCGCGGCATCAGTGCAGGTTCGGCTGGGCGCCCTGGCCCTTTTCATCGAGCATGTAACCGCGGGCAAAGCGATCGAGCCGGAACGCCGTCGCCGTCGGATGCGGGGTGTCGCGCGCAAGCAGGTGGGCAAAGCAGTATCCCGACGCCGGCGTTGCCTTGAAACCGCCATAGCACCAGCCCGCGTTGAGATAGAGGTTGTCGGCAGCGCCCTTGTCGATGATCGGCGAACCATCCATGCTCATGTCCATGATACCGCCCCAGGAACGCAGGACTCTGATGCGTGACAGCCCCGGGATCATCGCCTTTCCGGCTTCGGCAACATGTTCGACGGTCGCCAGATTGCCGCGCTGGGCGTAGGAGTTGTAGCCGTCGATATCGCCGCCGAAGACCAGCCCACCCTTGTCCGATTGCGAAACGTAGAAATGGCCTGCGCCAAAGGTCACGACACCCTTGATGTAGGGCTTCAGTCCTTCCGAAACGAAAGCCTGAAGCACGTGGCTCTCAAGCGGCAGCTTCATGCCGGCCATCTCGGCAACGCGCGATGAATTGCCGGCTGCCGCCAGCCCCAGCTTGCCACAGCCGATGAATCCCCGCGACGTCTCGACACCTGTGACACGCCCGTTTTCCTGACGAATGCCGGTCACCTCGCAGTTCTGGATGATGTCTACGCCACGGCTATCCGCGCCGCGCGCATAGCCCCAGGCAACCCCGTCATGGCGCACAGTGCCGCCACGTTTTTGCAGCAGGCCGCCCTGTATCGGAAAACGGGCACTATCGAAATCGAGAAACGGCACCATGTCCCTGACGGCGGCCCGGTCCAGCAGATTGGCATCCACCCCGTGAAGCCGCATGGCATTGCCGCGCCGCGTGTAAGCATCCCGCTGGGCGTCGGAGTGAAACAGGTTCATGACACCGCGCTGGGAAACCATGGCGTTGAAGTTGAAGTCCTGTTCCAGCCCTTCCCAGAGCTTCATCGAGAACTCGTAAAACGGGTTGTTGCCCTCCAGCAGGTAGTTTGAACGGATGATTGTTGTGTTGCGTCCGACATTCCCGGAGCCGATGTAACCCTTTTCCAGCACGGCCACATTGGTGATGCCGAATTCCCTGGCCAGGTAATAGGCCGTCGCCAGCCCATGCCCGCCACCACCGACAATGATGACATCGTAATGCGGTTTGGGCTCCGGGTCTCGCCACGCCGGCGTCCATGCCCGGTTACCACGAAGGGCATTCATGAAAATCGAAAAAGCGGAATAGCGCATGCCGGCAAACCTCTGAATGAGCAGAGGATGCTAGGCCGGTTGCCAGCAAATGAATTGCATGAATGAGACGTTTCGATATAAAATTAGGACATGAATTATATTGAGACCAGAACTGTTCAAAAGATTGGATTCCTTCTCATTCCGGATTTCGCGCTGATGTCCTACGCCTCAGCAACCGAACCTTTAAGGGCCGCCAATCTTCTGGCAGGAATCGAGCTTTACGAGGCGGTTCCCCTGTCGGTCGATGGCAAAGCCGTGAAATGTTCGTCCGGATTGTCCGTGGAATGCCAAGATGTCTCGGCCCTTGGAGACAGCTGCAATATCCTCTTCGTTTGCGCTGGCGGCTCGGCCCGTGCCTGGCATCTGAGCGAGCAGGTTCAAGGCACGTTGAGACGGCTGGCACGACAGGGAGTGCGCCTTGGCGGCATATCAAGTGGCGCCTATGTTCTTGCTGCCGCCGGACTGCTCGACAACCGCGATTTCACCATTCACTGGGAACATGTTGACCTGTTGCGCGAAGCGTTTGGCCAGCTGTCCCCACGTCAGGCGCGCTATGTCATCGATGGTGACCGGATCACCTGTGCCGGTGGCGTGGCGCCGCTCGATATGATGCATGCTCTGATCACCGAAAGAATGGGCGCTCATTTCGCCAGGCGGGTCAGCGACTGGTATCTTCATGCCATGATCTCGGAACCGGAGGCACCTCAAAGAGGTTCATCGGCCGAGCGGTTCGGCACTCACCACCCGGCCTTGCTCATGGTGATCGAGAAAATGGAAGCCACGATTGAAAAACCTCTGGATCGAAACACCATGGCACGACTGGCCGGCATCAGCCCACGCCATCTCGACCGGCTTTTCAAGGAGCATCTTCAGGCCGGCTTTCTCGAGACCTATCGCAGCATCCGGCTCAACCACGCTCGCCGTCTGCTCGAGCAAAGCCCGCTGTCGATTTCGGAGGTCGCGTTTGCCACAGGCTTTTCGAGCGCAGGCCATTTCACCCGCAGCTTCAAGGCGTCCTTTGGTACGGGACCAAAACAGCTGCGCACCAGATTTTCCTCTCAATCCAAAGACTTTTCTTTTAAGGAAGGCCGTGGATAGGAGCAGGATGGAAACATGACCAAGAAAAAAACTGCGGGCGACCAAACACCGGCCTTGTCGCAGGATCCGCACGCCATACGCGAACCGCGCGAGAACAATCTCGAGAAAGCCATCGGTCACGCTGTCCGCTCCTTCCGCAAGAAGCTCGGCATCACCGTGACGGATCTGGCAACAG